>ERZ773260.18-NODE-18-length-181389-cov-8.843554_pt1 | contig 181389 bp, 182 predicted proteins | sample MGYA00511387_ERZ773260 | MGnify/ENA primary metagenome ERZ773260 (study PRJEB29015, sample SAMEA2737745) | human gut metagenome | biome: human gut; feature: human-associated habitat; material: faeces | place: China | collected 2012 ...
AGTGAACCGAATTTATTTAATTTTTAACCCCGTCCATTTTTAGTGGACAGTAGTGTGAAATAAATAGTTATGGAATTTCAGGATTGCTTGATATGTAAAAAGAGCAAAGCAACAAAGACGAACTCGCATATTATCCCGAGTTTTATTGTTGCAAAAGTATGTAGCTACGATGGTAGTGGAAAGCGCGATAAAGAGGTCATGTTTACAATGACGCCTTTAGAAGAAAAATTGTACTTGGGAGCTATTCCTGATACCAAAATAGAGGAGCTTGTTGATACTCAAAAGCTATCAGATGAACGAATAGAACAAGAATTGAGAAACAATACAGCTTCAAAAGACTACATTTTTTGTCCGGAATGCGAGAAGAACTTGTCTGTATATTTGGAAACGCCTTACGCAGAGTGTCTTCAAAAGGGAAAGACACCGAATGTACATTTAGCTTATTTCTTTTGGATGTCAATAGTTTGGAGGATGTCCATATCTAAACAATTTGAATTTTCATTACCTTCTGATATCGAACAAACGCTTGGGAATGCCCTAAATGAATATTTTAATGCTATAAAATCAGGACATAATACAGATATAACTATTGATGAATGTAATTTTTCTTATAGAATGCTTCGTGCTCCATCATATCTTCCTAATGGAATGGCATATTTAGGAGGACGTTATTATGAACAATTCGGGATTCTTACATTAACATTGGGTGATACTATTCTTTGTGCCAAATTTGATAACCCGGATCTTCCAGAAGATTTTATATACCTCGGACTGGAAGAGTATATTAAATCTGCCGAAATAAATAATGGGATGGAAGAAGAGCGTTATTCTGAGGTAGATAATACAACATTTGAAAAAGCAATGCACCGAATGGCAATGGAAGCAGCCTCTATTAGATTACATCATGAAAAAATATTTGCTGATATAATTTGGCATAATATAGGTCTGGAAGGTTCCATGCCTAATAAAATATTTATTTCTTTTATTCAAAGGCTCTATACTGAGAACGTAAAGCCAGGAGACAAAAAAAACGCCAGAACGATACATCCAAATTTTCAACGAAACCTTAAGCTCGTTTGGCTTTATACCTAAATAAATTAAAATTTATGTCATCGTTTGAAATAGTTATCAACTGTATTACGGCCCTCGGTGCGTTGGCAACCGCAGGAACCTTTATTTATATGATTAGAGGTCAAAAAGGGGCTCAAAAACAGATTGACAGTCTATCCCAAATGGTAGCATGGGAGATTTGGGTGGTGCTGTCCGATAATGCGAGGAAACAGACACCTCCTTTACGACCAGTCGGATCGAATTTACCCCAAACGGATTTCACTTGTCGCACTGCGACTTTCGGCATACCGGTTTCGTCTGTCCCGTCATACAACAATACCGAAGCGGAATGACGGAGTTTTTTCGCTAATGATTTCGAGATGAATATGGTATAAGTATTTAGAATGGTAGTAGTAATACGGTATAGCTAACGATTTCCTCGTCTTCCCATCCCCGCTTTTTCAGAGCGGATTTCAGGTTCATATAACATTTCACAAATCGAGAATATGGGCTATTTTGGTAGTGTTGACGTTCTATCTCGAATCTTTTTGCATTGACCAGATTCAGCAATTCATCATCACGACACCCCATGTGAAGTCCGTCGGTTTTGATTTGCCTGAACAGCTCGCTGATTTCCGAGAAGTTTTTCTCTATAAGAGAGACGCTATCACAGTATTCCGGATATAGTTCTCGTATAATCGGAAGGAAATTCGTAACTCCTTTCAGCTTGAGCCGGGAATTATTCTTTGCGATTTTTCGTAATTCTCGGAAAAGTTTTTCGACTTCTGTAAGCTGAATCCGCTCCCTTTTTTCAAGGTTTATGAAGAGTGTATTGGAATTACTGACACGTATGAGATTGTCTGTGATCTCATAAACAACGCCCTCTATAAGAGGACGCAGGAGGTATTCTTTCCTATCTGTTCCCATGATGTTTCCGTGTTAATCGGTCATTTGTATGAATCGGACATAGTCTTCGGTATCGTTAAAGCATTCATCGTTGATGCGCTCGGCTAATTCATCGAGCGTCAGTCGTTCGACTTCGTATTCGGTTTCGTCGTCTTCGTCTGTGGTGCTGCGAGAAGGACCGTTTCGCCAGGCTTCGAGCAGTTGTTCATCGGAAATATTGCGGTCCAGATGGCAGCAATTCCAGATGAAAGCATAGTAACGTAGCTCCTTTGATTCATCTTGATGCAGCCAATTCTCAAATGCCTTGCTGTTGTCTTTATCCGGCAGCAGATTCTGCCAGTGTTCCTCGACAAATTCCCGAATCAAATTTTCGTCGGCGTTGCTGTTTTGCCCGAGGACTTCGACCGCGTGGTCTTTCCATGTTTTCTGCTCGATGCTTAACTCGACGTACCAGTTCCAGACGGTTATAAGCCAATCTACGTTGATTTCACAAAGCTCGTGGTCTGTTTCCCGGACATCTGTATTCGGGCGCTGGAGCGTGCAAGAGCCGTCCGCGTGATAGTCGATCAGGTTATACCTGACATAGCAGGGATAGCCGTCTTCTCCTTCTTCTTCCACGAATACGATGTGAGGTAACCACCCGTCGGGACGTTCGGATATGCGGCAGAGAGAATCTATGATATTCTGCGATAATTTCCGTTCTTGTTCTTGCGGTGTCATAATTTATTGTGATATGTAAGTAGTTGGAAAATCAATATCCTCTTCGTCGAAGTCGGTCTGATTTTCTTTGTTATATTCTTCGATGACTGATACCGGAATATATATCTCGCCGTCAATGTCGAGGCTCTTATTTTCGAGGAGTTTATTCAAGGTAGCGCAATCCCCCTGAATGATTTTTTCGATGTCGTCTTTGTCTCCATGCACAGTTGCGCCCAATCGCATCCAAACCGCGCTTTCCGGTTGAGGAATTGCATCTGTTTTCGGGAGGATGTGATAATCGCCCCACAAATGGGCATCCGATACGCCTTGCACATAGGCGTTGTATTCTGCTTTGGTGGAAAATTCGATGTCCTGAACTGCACCGCCGTTGTCCATCAACCATTCGGCTGACGGGATTTGCCCGGTTTCGTTATAGTATCTGATGGCATCACCACCGAAGATGATTGTTGCTTTTGTCATTGTTCAGGGTGTTTGGATAAGTAATCTTGGATGGATTTGTAGCGATTCGGTATGGCTGCGTTTTCGTTGAATCCGTTCAGGCAATGCAGCAGTGCTTTTTCCATGCTGACATACCGACGTGAGAAAGATTGGATATTGTCCAGGCAGTAAGCCTCTATGGCATATTTGAACGGGGCAACTCGCGGTCCGTCTTCTTTGCGGAGTTCTACATACCATCTGAAATCAAGTTGCAGGCGGAAGCCGTCCGACTCTCCGTTTTTCATCAGGCGTTCTTCGTCCAAAAGCCTGCGAACATAAGCGGCATCAAGCGGGCCGTCATACTCTCTGTAACATTTAATTCGGGCAGTGTACATGGCGGCGTATTGCCGGATGTCGTCTTCGGTAAGATGATACTCTTTCGGATAGAAGTCCAACACTTCTTTTGTTGTGACGGGAATGATTCGTCCGTCTATTTCGATTTCGTAAGTCTTATTTTCCATTACATGTCTTTGTTAGTGAATTTGGGTCGTGTTCGCTGAACGACGCGCAGATCGGTATAACCGATGGCTTTCAGTTCATTGAGCAAATCTTTGTATTCGTCCTCTTGCGCAAGAGACGTATCGGCAATGACACCGGCATAGTCTGCGGCCCCATGCTGTCCAATATGCATGTAGGACGTGGTTGTGTAATTGTTTGTACACCAAGGTTTGTCAGGGAAGAGTGCGATGATATCGCCATTTTTCCATTTTCTAAAAACTACCCTCATCATTGCGGCTGCAGATTTCTGTGTTCACGATGAAGTCGCCCACGGTTTTCGTGTCTCGGTGAAGCTGGTCGAGAATGTCGTCGATATCCTCCCCGGACATCTCGCCGCCGTTTCGGTTCTCGATGTCGTAGCGAACCGTGGCGTAAACCGTCTTGACGTTGGTTGCCCGAGAATCGTTGTCATTCCCAGCGATGCCACCGGGAGACGTGATGTCGAATTTCATCAGTTGGGCAAGGCGGTTGTATTCCTCATCGTAGAACCGGTTGTATTCGTTCTGATACTCTTCCTTGTAACAGGTTCCGCTGTCAGGATCGTCAGGGTCTTCCGGTTCGACAAAGGCATCGAAAGGCTGTTTATGCTTGTCAACCAATCGGGCAACGGCCAAATCGCTGGCAATTTCCATAATAGACGAATTGATTTTGTCTTTGTTCTCTTTGTAATACTGGTGTAAGTCCATATCGTTGTTTTTTAGAATTGTATTTAACGGGGAATCGGTTTTATTCCAAGTGCGAAGGCTAGAAAAGCAAGTATCCCTGCGTAGTGCTCGGGGAGAATTTCGAGCTCACGTGTAATGGAACCTTCATGGTCATTGATACCACCGGCTTTTAATCGCCCTGCTTCGTCGAGATAAACGTTGGTAATATTGATATCCCGGGCGCCGCGTCTTCCATAGAAAATCATTGTTACGGGATAATCGCCACCTCCGTATTCGTCGGTAACGGGATATGATGTTATACTCCCGCCATGTCGGGTAAGCAGACGCTCGATGAGCAGTTTCATCTGCTGTTGCAGTTCCTTTTGATACTCTTGCAATTTTCGGTAATCTTGTGCATCCTGCTCATCGTTGTCGGGATAGTCTCGCCGCATATAAGCGGTTATTGCGGCCTCTGCCGATCCGTAATCGTGAATCTCTCCGCCCGGGATGATAAAGCTATTCAGCATCTCGGCTTCCGACGCATCCTTGTGTTGTCGGTACACCCTGCAAAAGATATCGTCCACATGATCGACATGTGTATTGCCTGTCGATGTGTACTCGATAGTATAGTCTTTGTATTTCATAATTTGACGATGTATTTTTCTGTTAACTCTGCACGTAGTTTCCGGTTGCCCTGTGCAATGCGGGCGATGAGTTTCTGAATGCGTTTGTTTGCCAGTTCGGCTACCTTTTGCGGTGTCGGCTGGGGCATTGCGAATTTCCGGCAGGTCGCCGAACAGTATTTCTGTCGGGCACGAAGCGGTTTTCCACAGGCCGGACAGCGGCGGTTGCCATCCTTTTCGAGAATTCCCAATACACCGGCATGGAGACCTTGCCACCATTCCAGGCGGTCTATTTCGTAAGCCTGAAGTGTTACGTTATTGGAGAAGTCTCGGGCTTCCAATTCGACAGAGATTTCGGAGTCCTCCACGATGATTTTGATGGCCGGATCGTCGTAAGGAGTTCCGTCGTCATCGAACCAGATGATGAAGGTCGGATCATACTGTTCGGTGTAATCACCCAACGAAAGTTCTGTCAAACCATTGTTTTTTAGAATGGCCACAATGGCGGCCATGATATTGCTGATGTTGTCCATAAACGGGTTTTATTAAGATTAGCTGATATGTTGAAGAGACAGGCGTTACCCATCTCTTGATTTTTCAAAAAAAGTGGAACTGCCGGGACTCACGTCAGGACAGCTCCGGTTATCATTATGGCGAATGATGTATCAATAATTGAGTTGGATGGTTCCGTAAACTCCGGCAATCTCTTCCTGTCGGATTCCCAGATAGACCATTGTTACTTGTGGCGAGGAATGCTTGAGAATCATCGACAGCAGGATTAGGACCTCGGTTGCGCGCCCCATCGATTCGTAAACGTAGCGACCGAAAGTCTTGCGGAAGGTGTGGCTGGAGAATCGTTTGATCGGCAGCCGATATTTCACCCGCAGATATTTCAGCGTGTCGTTGATGTACTGTGAAATATAGGGCTTCTTCGTTTTGGGGTTGCAGATGACCGGCAACCGTTTATCCGGCGAACCGAGCTGTTTATATAGCGACATGATTCGCCGCTGTACGTTTTCGTTGAATGGAATCTGGCGCGTCTTGCCGGTTTTTTGTTCGATTTTATAAAGTGCATCTCTTTCGAGTACGTCTTTCCATGTCATGGAAAGAACATCTGACACACGGCAGGCGGTACAGAAAGAGATGCAGCAGTAGAGTTCCCAGAGGTAGTTGCCGTCCTCGTGAAGGCTGGAAAGCAGTTGGATGAAATCCTTGAATCCCAGCGGCTCGGCGGTGGTGATTTGACCTTTGACTGACATAGGCAGATAGGATTTACGTTTATGATACGGCATCATGTGCCTGTTTGGGTGGTCGGGGGTTCATGAAAGAGAGACATGACTTTCGCCCACGTTTCCCGCGTCCGGAAATAGTCGTCGTAGCCTTCCTGATTGATGAAGAAAACGTAAGGCGGAATGTCGGACTGCTTGAAGAGGTTGTACTCTTTTTGGTCGAGTTTGCGGACCGTGGGAAGTCCCGTTCTGCATAGGGCTTCATTGACAATCCATGCTCCCCGGAAGTTATCCATCCGGAGTGAGTCGATGCAGACCACCTCGCCCACACAGCCATTTATCAGGAAATTGCATACGCACATCAGGCAGCAGGTGTAGTCGATGTCCCATGCGACCAGATCGCTTTGCGGTCGGTCGGCCTTGGCCGCCAACAGCGTCCGACCACTGCCAGTTCCTGCTGAGCATTTCCGACTGTCCGGACAACTTCTTCGACAGCCTGTATTCCGGTTTCGGCATCGAACGGGTCCAGGTCTCCCGGCCTATCAATTCCGATATCGCCGGAAGGGGCAAGGTGTCTGAAATTATCATCTCGTCCGCGTCCGGATATGACAGGGTACGGCATACGGTTTCGTACACCCTGAAAATTCCGGAGATTGAACGCTGGTTCGTCTCCCCGGATATTTTCTAAGAGACGTCCTCGTCATTGAGCCCGCAGATTTCCGTCTCGATTGCATAATCTTCGTATTGCTTGAATTCGTAGTCTATCTCACTGACGATATCTTCAACATCTTCGTCCGTTATTTCCTCGACTTTCGGGTTGTCGATGTCGAGACGTACGGTCAGATAAATGGTTCTTGTTGCCATATTTACATTTTTAGGTATAACATTGCCAGTCTATGACAGACCGACGGTATATTTCTCTATCAACCGCTTTCGGTATGCCTTGTCCTTTCCGGCAGCCAATCCTGCCAGTTCGCGGATATTTCGGTTGGTTTTCTTCACGACCCGTTCCTCCGTCAGTTCGGGCATCATGATTTTGCGGCATTCGGCGCAGCAATACTTCCTGTTCCCTTTGAGCGGTTTGCCGCAAACAGGGCAGCGACGACGGCCGTCACGTTCGAGGACTTCCAGCATGTTGGCGCGTATGCCTTCCCACCACTCGATACGGTCGATATCGTAGTCGCAGACGGTTATCGTGCTGCCGAAGCCGCGGGCCTCGACTTCAACGGAAATACCCATATCCTCGAGGCAAACCTTCGATACAGGGTCGTCGTTAGGCTCACAATGTCTGTCGTACCAGATGATGTAGGTGGGATCTTCCAGCTCGTCCGGCTCTCCCAGAGATAGTTCCGTAAGGCCGTTGTTCACAAGGATGTTGCGGACGTCGGCCTGCAAATCTTCAATTCTCTTCATAAATCTTTACTTCTTTATATTTGTCTTCGGGATAGTTTCATTTCTCCAGCGGGGTGAAGGAGACGGTCAGTATCACTTTCTCATCTCCCAGATTGAATACTTTCAGGCTATTGCCCTGAATGATCCTTTTCAGTATGCTGCCCCGATATCGAGAATTGTGCACTTTGAAGTGAAAGTCGTCAATGAATGAACCGATGCAGTGAAGGATGCGGGCGAACTCTTCTTCGCCGTACCGTTCCGTTTCAGGAAAGACGCCTTTCAGATGCGCCCGCAGGCTCAGTATGTAGTTCGGGGTCTTACCCGTGATTTTACCCGAGTATGTAATTCTGTATTTCTTATCCATGATGTGCCGTGCTTCATTTAATCGTTATCGTCATACCAGCCCTCGATGTCATCGAAATAGCCGTTCGAGTCCCATTCTTCCATCAAGGTGGTCGGGAATGTCCATTCGAGACTGTAAAACAGATCCAGACACACCTCCTCGTTGCCCTTGCACAAGGCAAGCAGGGAGTTATGCGTGAAACAGTTCTCGTTTTGCGGGACGCGCCACTCCTCGCAGCCTTCCGCCGCGTATTCGGGCACGTAACACACCTCGTCGGGGCGGTTGAGAAAAGCATCCTCGTTCTTGTAGATGTTTCCTTCCTCGCCATATTCCAGTTCATAGAATACACCGTTCGGTGTCTCTATCCTTTTGCCGATTTCTATCATTGTCCAGTTTTTATTTTAAGATTAGCAGCGTCGGTGGTAAAAGGTGTGAAGTATTCGCCTCCTTTAAGGATAAAAAAGACCGCCGCAGCCACAACTGTCCGTCATCATTATGCATGTGATGAACAGGTTATATTTCGTTATTCGTCTTCGTAGTACGGTACGCCGTGCCGAACCACTGTTTTTTCCATTTCCTTCCACCAGATTTCACTATGGCGGTCATTTTCAAAATCTATGGACTCGTTTTCACCGAGCCGCAACCGGTTGCGGGTCTCCATTTCCGTTCCCCGTACGATCTGTTCCATCTGTTCGTCCGTAACATGGCAGGTGTCGAACGGAGCCGGCAGGGATTCCAAATCCCGGCGTGACAGTTCGGATTGCCCACAGGTGAAAACCTTGTCGTAGAAAGCGTCGTCTTTGGGCGGCAGTTCGGGTTCTTGTTCCGGCAGCACATCCAGATAATCCGACTCATACAGGTAGTTTTCGTCACGTCCCTGTGTCTGGCGGTTGTTCTCAAACTCCGTGAGGTCGTCAGCAGTCAGGCGGAACTCTTTTTTCTTGCGTCGCAAATACTCCATCATGTTTCCGAGGGAGGAGAACGGGGCTATAAGTTTCATCGAAGAGCGGCTGTGCCATGCGTCGCTCCGATACAGCAGGTAGACCTGCGGACGGTTCCGGGCTGCCTCTTCACGGTATTCGCCGAACTCGTGCAGGGCGTTGTCGAAACTGCCGAACGCCAGCCGGATCTTGTCCTCGATGGATATAGACTCCCTGCATTCCTCGAACCGGTGTTGCACGTACCCGAAGAAATCCGCATTGTCCAGAGCTTCCCGGACCGTGGCGTCATCGGTTGAGAGCGCAATGTCGGCACCGATGAAATCATCGGTCGAAAGCACGTGCCGCTGCTCATTGTACTCGTCTTCCGTCTGGCAGACCGCCAATCCCGGCGTTTCCGCCTCTATCTCCACGACCTTGCGCAGGGTCTCTTCGATAGCTATCCGGTATTTATTCATGCCGCTTCCTCCTTTTCCGTTACCCGTGGTGACTGTATCTCGTTTTTCAGCGCGGACAGGGAGTCTTTGATTTTAAGCTCCATACCCGGTCGTGCAGTATAGAACACCCGCTCGTCCAGCAGTTCATTGGCGTAGATGGCGACCCCGTCCACTTCCCCGACCTTCTCCACCGCGTAATATCCGTTGAACTGGTACGGTTTGAGTTCTTTCGGTACGGACGGCTTGACAAACGTGGTATCGTTGTCGGCTATGAGTTTTTCCAGCCACGTGGCATGGAATGTGCCGATGGTCCTTTCAAACAACGGAACCGGCCGGAACGCCTGCGGTGTACGACGGGTCACGACAAGTACCTGATAGGTGTTGTAGTAGGTATCCCGTTCTCCACGTATACCGATGTAGGAATTTCCGAGTTTGCAGTAGGTGTTGTTTTCGCGGAATTCCCGCAGGTGGGAGAAGGAGACTTCGCCTCCGAAGAATGCCTCTTCCAGCCCTGTTTCGTTCCGGAATTCAGAAATGAACCGCTGTGGGATATACTCGCGGTGATATTCGTTTTTCCGGTATAGCCGTTGTGCCTGCTCCAAAGATATCAGCTCCGGTCTTACGTTACTGAGATGGTGACCGCCATATTCCAGGACCTTGTACACGATTTCCCTTGTTTGCAGTTGCTTGGGCATCTGTGAAAACCAGCGGAAGGAAGTGCCGTGTGCCATACAATACTCCACGAACTCCGGCGTCCACACGGATTCCGGGAACTCGGGCGTGTCGATATTCTTGCGCACGAAGGTCTTGCAGACCTCTTCGGTGAGGAGGTGTTTGTGACCCTCTCCGAGACGGATGTTGTCCCCCTTGTCGGCCTCCAAGGCTTTGATAAGCCTTGCCGGGGTCTGAAAGGTTTCCGGCAGATATTTGAAGGCGCGGGGTTCTTTTCCGACAATCAGATCCGCCATCTTGTCGTCTATCAGCCGGAAAATGGTCTCTTTGTGTTTTTCCATAATCCCGTTACGGTCATACCGACTTTGGCAGATGGAGAGTTTGTCATGGCTTATAGCTTTCGTGATCGTGTCGTAATCATAGTGGGACGGCGGTACGAAATTGAAATCCGTTCCCGCCATCCTCAGGTAGTATTCCCTGTGTTTGTAGCGGGCCGGAACCAGCACGTCCATGTCCCCTGCTTTCAGGCCGTCAGAGAACATGTCCAGATAGAACCGGCGGTTCAGTATGGCGGCAGGAACAAAACTCAGGAAGATTTGCACCCGTTTGATGTCGTGGGTGGTCTGGTATCCTCCGTACCTGCCGTAACTGTCGTGGGTACGGGTGTAAACGGAAGAGATGCCTTTACGGACCAGTGCGGCGTTCCAGAGCGATGACGGGAACAGGTGGAGGTATTTCATTCCGGCATCTTTCCGTTCGAGCAATTTTTCCAGCATCGCGGATGAGCGGAGGTTTTCCGGGACATGGAGGATGTTGTCGGTGTCTTTTTTGACGGCGAACTCGCAGAGTTGTCTGCCGCGTAGCGACTCCGGTATGTTGGAGAGACGGAATGAGTCCCAGCAATAACTTTTTTCGTTGCGGTTGACGATGGACATGACGGTCTCTTCCGTCAGATAGCGGTGCGGAAGGCAGTCCAACAGTTTGAGATTTCCCTCTTCGACGGCTGCCCGGGCGATTTCCGGCGTCACCAAGTGTTCGGGGAGATTGGCTATGGCTGTATAGATTTCTTTTCCCATGGTCTATAATCTGTTTAACGGATGATTGATGGTTGTGATAAGCCGCTCGTTGCGGAATATGAAATACGGCTCATTGTCTTCTTTTGCTTTGGAAACGAGCATGCCCCAGTTTGAAATTTCACTTTCGGGGATTGCGTGCAATTGTCCGTCTGCGGACATGCGGATTGCCTCCAGACCGGACAAGCCATTGTCTTTGTCATTGTCCAAGGATTCCGGCAGGGACGCGGAGAGTGTCCCTGCCTTGAAATGGTGCCATTGTCCCTCTTTGAACAGAAAGCCCTCCGTTTCGAGTTTCAGCAGGTCCTCTTCCGAATCGGCGTATCTCGGCTGATGTCTGCCTTTCTTCTCCTTGTCATCGCGAATCCGTGCACGGCAGTACACTTTGTCGTAATAGTCCCGGGGCTTGCCGAAAGGAGTCGGTCTGAGCGTAACTAGATTACCAAGGTCAATCAGGGCTGAAACTCTGGACTCTTTCGGGTAGAAGTTTCTCAGAATGTGCGGCAGGTCATAATTGTAGAATTTCGGGACGGAGACATACCTGATGACACCGTCCGGCTGTTGTTGTGCGATGATAATCATATCGATAATTTTCAGTTTAACTTACTTTCTGTGCTCCCCAGCAGATGTAGAAATTACCTTTGTCGTCTTTCTCGCGTCTGAAGAGGGTCTCGATGATGTCCGGAGAGATGTCGAACTCCTCGAAGATGTCAGATTCCTCCGTTACTTTCCCGTTTTTGACGAACTCGTTCAACCTCTCCTTGGCGAGCACCAGCGCCATCAGGTTCTGCTCGATGGAATCCTCGTAGGTGATGTAATAGACATGGCGCATGCCTTCTGAGTCCAGACGGATGAAGCGGAAGTAGAACTGCTCCATGCGAGGGATGTTCCAGAGCAGGGATTCAATGATGATGTCCTCGCAACTGGGAACATTGACCGAGCTTCTCAGGCTTTGCTGCGTGCAGACCAAGATGCCGTCTTTTGTCTTTTCGAATTTGTCGAGCAGGTGCTGGCGCGTTTTGAAGCCCACATTTCCGCGAATGACGAACAGGGGCCTTTGTGGGAAACGTTCCTTGAGGAATTCCTCGTACATGGCCACCGCGTCGAGCGATGTGCAGCCGATGGCGACCTTGCCGCGCAGTTCAAAGCGCAGCTTGCGTCCGATCAGCTTGGCCTTTTCCGGATAGGGGTCGCCGTGGTAGCCGCTCATCTGATGGGGAACCGAGCAGGCTTTGATGAGAAGCTGTATCTGGCGGGCAATTTTAAGGTGGGATTCCTTATTCTTGTCCTTCATAGGGTTGAAATAGAGATGGAGGATTTCATGGAATTTCTCCATGATGGTCCGGTAAACCGCCCGTTCACCCACCCCGGGGGATACGGTGTAGTTGATGATTTCGTACTTGTCCCCGGCGAACTCCTTGAATTTCCGTGTAATGATGGTCTTGTCAATGAGTTCGGAAAGGTGGGACTGGTTGTAGATGTCCTGGTTATGCTTCTCTATCCCGAATACGGTGGCCTTGCCCGGGCAGAAGCTGGCACGGAACAGTTTTGCGCCGCCACGTGCGGGGAATGGACGGAGACAATACTCATTATATTTCTCTGCAATGTTGCGCTCCTTGTCCTCGAAATATACCCGTGAGGCGTAACAGATCATGTTTACGGAGTTGTTGTACATCAATTCGAGTTGCGAATAGAGTTCCACGATCGAGTTACGCGTTGTCGTGCCGGTGGCCAGCAGTTTGAATTCGGATCTGCGGAACAATTCCGTTGTCAGACGGGTCCGTAGGGCGTAAGGGTTAGTTATTTCGTCCGACTCGTCGAATATCAGGCATATTTTGTTGGAACGACGCTTCATGAATGTTTTGAAAGCGGCCTTCAAATCGCCCAGCATTGTCAACGACACCAGCACGAACATGCCGGGCACGACAGCTTGCAGATGTTCGGGACGGCTGACGGTGACAAAGGGTTCGCCGTGGCGTTGCAGGAAGGGTTCCCATGTCATGTGTATGGCGATGGATGGTGCCAGAATCACGGTATTTTTTGTCTGCGACTCACGGAATTTGGCGTAGTGGTATGCCACGGCTGTTTTGCCGGAGCCTTGCTGCCAGTTCAGAAGCACGTAGCGTTTTTGAAAGACCAGTCCCATGTCGTGCTGTTGCAGTGCGGTGAACCGGCACGTCTGCATATCCTTGTTCAGGAAACTTAGGGAGGCGATCCGACCGTCCAGTGCCGTATCCCGCTGCATGGCGGAGAACTTTACCGACTGGAGCTGGTAAGCCCTTCGTTTCTTTGCAATGAAGCGTTCCGCCATGGCGTATTGTTCCTGCTGGCGCGGAGTCATTTCCGGGAGTGCAGGGAGCGGTTTCTCTCCGATAAGGATGTCGTTTATGGACGAGTAGGTGTGCTCCACCCTGTCCAGCAGATGCGGGGCGTATGCCTTCAGTTTGAAGCCGTAGGAGGTCTTTACCAGCGCCACTTCCTTACGGGGAACGATATTCTGGCTGCGGATATACCGCCGCAGGATGCCCAGCACTTTATTGTAAGTCAGCCTCCGGCGTTCCCACGCTTTGTGCTTCTCCACCGTACATTTTTGGGGCGGACGCTGATTCCGGAACTTGGAGACCAACGCAATAGATTTGTCGTAATGTTTTTGCAGTGCCTTGTGGGTCTTGATCTCATAGAGGTATTTTTTCAGCCGGTACTCGAACTTGCGGTTTTCCGCCATCGTTTCTTCCGAGACTTCCTGATGTAATTGCAGTTTGATCTCCTCCCGGATGCCCCTGCCTTCCGCGATCCGCTCTTTGAGTTGTTCCATCGTGCAGAACTCTTCCGCACGGTAGGGGTGCATTTCGATGTGTTTGGATGCCCGCAGGAATGCCATGATCTTGGTGTCGAACTTCGCCACGCCTACCCGCTTGAAGGCGTCGGACGGGAGTTCTGTCTGCCCGATGAAAGAGAAATCCCGGTTTATGGCGTTGATTTTCGTCTTGTCCCAGAATTCGTCTTTCAGGAACGTGGCGGGAACAATGAGCAACAACAGTCCGGCGGGGTTCAGCATCCAGTAGGCTTTGTTGCAATAGTAGAACTGGGATGGGATGCCGTCGAAATCGAGGTTGAACGGCGGATTGCCGATCAGGATGTCGAAACGTTCCTCCGTTTCATAGGTACGGATGTCCGCGACACTGATGTGCGCATTCGGGTAGAGGAATCTGGCGACATTGACCGCGTCAGGGTCTATGTCGAAACCGTAGGCATTATACGGATTGGGCAGGAAATTGAAAAAATTTCCCATGCCGCAGCACATATCCAGAACCATATCCGTAGGTTGCGGGCAGGCGGCATCGACCATTGTCCGGCAAATCTCATGAGGCGTGAAGAACTGTCCCATTTCCTGTTCCCGTTTGGCTTCGGCGTATTCGAAATAGGAGGTAAAATCACCCTGTTTGAGTGTATGAAGTCCGCCATGGCCGGTATAGGAGTTGTATACGGTTTCGGCGGAGAATTCAGACGAGTTGGAACCGATGGCCGCCAGAATCTTTTTATTGGTCGCACGTCTGGCGGCTTGCGACATTTTCTGTGTTTGAATCCGGTACATACTGAAATCGTTTATGGGTTGTATGACAACAGTGATTCACGTATTGCCGAGGACAGGTCGAAGAAGCTTGTGCCTTGTATCTCTTCGTACTGTATTGCGAGGAAATCGGCGAAGGCGTCGCATTGAGCCTCGATCCTACGCTCCAGAGTCTCTTTCGTTTCCTTGTCTGTTGCTTTATGGTACGCTTTTACAAGGTTCTCGATGGTTTCGTCGAAATCCCCGAAGTCGTAGTTAGCGGTACGCATCTCGGATAGTAGCTCAATGGTTTCTCCATTGGGAAGCGTATAGTCTAAACGGTTCGTTTTTGCCTTTACCGCTTTGAGTTCCTTGGCGGTTGCCGCGCGGCAGAGTGGCAGACTCCCGGAGACGTTCTGCCTGTATCCTTCGACAAGCTCTCCGTTAGCTACCATCTTTCCGTAAATCTCCCTGATATAGCGCCACGCCGGAGATGAGCTCGTGGAACCGTATTTTTCGCGGAGCGTCTTGACCCGGATTTTTTCGACAAGTATCTCCAGCACCTGTTCACGGTTCTTGTACAGGTTCCGCCGTTTGGTGCGGAAGGCTTCGCAAAGGACACCTCCGATGGTCATATCATGTACCTCGTGGTAATACGCCAGCTCTTCCTCCTCCGTCAGGTCGAGGATTTCATCGTAGGTGTCGGTACGCAGATATTGGAAGGTTGTTCCTTGCGCCAGAATCTTCTCGATGCGTCCGATATACTCTTTCCTTACGGGTCCGGAGAGTTCTTGCGGGTGACAGTACAGGCATGTCTTGCCGAGATACACTTCGGGACAGTCGTTTTTGTATTTACCCTCCTTGACGCCGAACCCTTGTTCCGTGAAAAGGCGCTTCACCTCGGCGAAGAATGCTCCGGCTTTCTCTTCCGACATGCGACCTCCGTCATAACCGGATTCGATGCGGAAATATGTGTCGATATATATTGGTCTATCCATTATTTACGGTTTTCATTTGATGTATTGTAAATTAAGTATAGCCCGGAACCCGAACAGCGGTTTCCGGACATTGTTGAAAATGTTGTCAGAGATGGATGGAGCCAAACACCTTATCAATGTCCTCCTGAGCCAGTCCGATATAGCGGCGTGTCGTTTCCAGTTTGGAGTGACGGAATATCTCGTTGAGCAGGACCAGCCCCTCGGCATTGCGATTCTTCGTTTCATAAACGTAGCGCCCGAAGGTCTTGCGGAAGCTATGGGTGGAGAAGGCTTGGACGGGAATCCGGTATTTGACGCGCCACACTTTGAGCAGGCGGTTGATGTGTTCCAATGAATACGGATTGCCCGTCTTCGGGTTCATGAAAATCAGCCGGTTCATATCCGGACACCCCTGCAACTCATACAGATTGCGGATCTTCTCCCGCACGCATCGGTTGAATTTCACCCTGCGGCTCTTGCCTGTTTTCTGCTCTATCTTCACCAGCTGGCTGCGGTTGAGCACGTCTTTCCACCGCAGCGAACGCACGTCCGAGGCGCGGAATGCCGTGCAGAACGACAGCCAGCAGTAGGTAGCCCACAGATATTTACGGTCTTCTTCCAGTGCATCGATCAGCTTCCGGAAAGCATCCATCGACAGATAGTCCGCCGTTGTCAGTTGTCCTTTGATACGTGTCATAACCTATGGGGTGCACTTGGCGATAAGCTGTTTGACATTTTGGATTTTCTCTCTCAATTCCTCTTCCCGACGGAAAGACGGCGTACATTTCGTACGCCGCATTCCCGCGCCCCAGCCCGTGTTGTCGATAACTCCGTGCAGGCGCATTTTCTCTTTGTGCAGACTCTCCTCGAGCCGTTCAAGACGCTTTTCGAGCGTCGCCCGTTTGTATGTTCTTTCTGCCATAATTGCGGAGTGTTAATTGAGTTTGTCGGAAAGCAGCACCTCGGCCAACGCCCCGTTCTGGGGAATCATTGCCGGGAGGTCGGTCTTACCGGGTTTGTAGAGTTCCGTCGCAACGTTGTAGATGTCCCATGCGGTGAGCGTCTGTTTCTCCCCGGCGAGTTTGAGCAGATCCTCGGTGAAGACCGATATCTGGGACTGGTTGAGCGGATAGGTCTCCACCTGGGAGGAGAGGCGCTTGTCGGAGCTGTCATGCGAGACGCGCAACGCCGTCAGCAGACCGATGTAGGTGTACATCTCCACAGGGGTGATTACCTTCGCTTTCAGGCGGCGGATACGCTCCCTGTCCTCGTTCATCTGCACCTCGAAGTTCGACAGCCACACGTCCACACGGCCGAAGAGCTCCTCGGTGGAGACCTTCTCCTTGCCATAGTTCGACACGCTGCGCTCGGGCGAGAGGATGCACTGGTTGTGGCACACTTTAACGCACGGCCCTATCGCAGCCTGTATGCCGTCCTGGTGGAATGCCACGACCAGCGTGGTGGTCAGCTCGTCGGTCTCCCAGTTTTTGATACGGATCGTCGTGTACACCCGCCGCAGGATATGGGCCTCGACAGCCAGTGCCCCGAACTCCTGCTCCACCTGCGGCAGGACTACCACGCCCGGCTGCGCCTTGTTCTTGTTCTGGGCGGCGAAAATCTCCTCCACCTCGTAGTTCAGGTTGTACTTCTTGCAGATACCGGCCATGCGTTCTATCACTTCATAATGATAGATTCCCTTGACGGGCTTGCCGAAGATATCGTTCTCCTTGTGCGTGCGGCGGAGCGTGTCGAGCGTCATCACCTCGACATTGTTGTTCTGGAAATCGAACTGCACGGGGGCAGCCGTTGTTGCTAATGCTGTTGCCATAATGATTGATATTAAAGGGTTATGCAATGAGAAAGGCGGTGAACTGCCGTCCATCGCCTTTCCGGAATTCTCATTTTGTGGTTTCAGGCAGGTAACGCCTGCATATATAGTCCGTGATACTCGGATAGAAGGGATTGCCACATGTGCCGTACGGTCCGAAACGAGCCAGATAGCTGAAATAGAAATCTACCGGGCGGCGGCTGTCGGTCTCAATTTTTGTCTTTAACAGACGGTAGGCATAATCATAAGTATGCTCGACCTTGACTTTGCGCCCGTTGAAATAGTAGTTTCCCTTCTCATCTGAAGAAAACGGTATCTCTTCCTTTGCCGGACGGTCGTCGGCAATCACCCGGAAGAACTCGACAAGTGAACAGCAATTCTGATATTCTATCGGAATCGCATCGCCCTTTTTCAGTTTCCCGTCGAGCTTATCGAGCAGCGCATCGATAGCTGGCGTGTAGATGTTTTCTGACTGGAAACATTTTGTATCCCGCCAATATTTCTCGAAAAGAGTGCTGATGTCGAGCAGCAGGGCGAGAGTCTCCCGGGCGGTCTGGGATTTTCCGACCAGATACGGGACGTATTCGGTCGCCAGTACGGAAAGCGAAAGGTAATCCTCCGGATTCAGGTCGCTCTTCTGGTGCAGATTATAATGCCGTTCGAGTAACCCGTCGATGTCAGTCTCCTGCAAAGTTTCGTCCGTCCATGAAAGGTTGCCTTCCGACCGGCAGGCCGGACAGCGGTCGGCGCCGTGCGGCAGAAGCATCACCTTGCCGCAATCGGAGCAAGAGACGAAATCACCATTGATCGTATACACGTCTACTGTCATTATATTCTCCATTCTTTAATCCTCCGTGTAAGACCATTCAAGGTGGCAGGCGTTACAGACCGCCACGCCCTCGTCACCCAGAATGTCAATATCGGTACCGCCGCATTCGGGGCATACCGGCGTTTCTTTCTTGTCTATCCGTCGGTCTGCCGCTTCGTCCGTCAGGAGCAGCGGCACCCAGTATGCCGATGTGCCGAAATCCTGTATCCCGTTTTCATCCTGTATGGATTCACAGCCCTCTTGTCCCATGTATTGCTGTGACTCCGGCCAGCAGACAGCGCGGTAGCACTTTCCCGGGTCGGGGGATTTCTTGAACCTCCGGATATAGTCCTGTTCGGGGACGTAACGGGCACCATTGTCCTCGCTGTCCCATGACGGATAGCCGATTTCCTCATCCTCGAAAGAGGTTGTGTCTTCCGGGAACTCGACCAGCACATAGATGTTGTCATTCCATGTCTGCCCGCATTGGTTGCAATGGTGCAATCCGGAGGTCTCGGTATGGAGATACTCGGACTTACATATTGGACAGACGGGCACTTTTTCCTTCGGAAATCCCAAAATGTCCCCGGCGATGATCTCCATGCTGCTCCAGAACAGCTGCTCGCAGTAATCATCGGCCATTTTACTGGCCAGTTCCTTCATGTCGTCATCGGAAATCTTCTCCACGTCGAACCCTGCGCCTTGCAGGTCGTCGCGATGTACGGACGTGATCGGGAAGTATCCCCCTGACAGCCGCTGTCTCAATAGTTGTTCCTGCTCCGTAAGTCTTTCTTTGGCATCGAAATATGCCTTGATGTCATCTAAAAGTGTTTGTATCATATTTTACTTTTTTGGTTATAAATCAGATATCTTTTCTTGGTAGAAACTATCGATGGCAAGGAGGTAATCTTCTTCGGCCCAGTCCGTACCAGCATGTGTCGTTTCGAATTCCCCTGCCCATCGAATAATTTCCGACACCACGGCACGGGAATCCCTTTCGTCCCAGAGTTTGTCCGCCCCGGCATTGTAGGCAAGGTCCACAACCGCTTCTAACAGTTTGCGGTTGCCGTTGCACTCCCTGCCGAGGGACGAGAGCCATAGCCTCACATCTGCGGCATCCTCCGCGACGGTCTCGTTGTGCAGGCATGTACATTGTCCCTCGCCGTCGTGGCACACCAGTACGGGACGACCTGTATCCGGACAGACGCGCACCAGTACCTCGCCGGGTTGTAACCATTCTGCATCTCCGTCCCTGCGGATATGCGGAACAGCATGGTCTATCCGCTCAAGCAGGCACTGTTCTTCCGCAGTTAAAGGTGTTTTCGCTCCCAGTTGCCGGCGAATATCTTTAAGCAGGTTATATAACATGGTTACTCGTCGTTATTATGCTCCTTCCAGATCACTCTTTTCTCATCGTAGCTTTTTCCGTTCCACCATTTATTGCAGGTCTCCGTAACCTTCCGAGAACGGTTCGCGGAGGAGGTTTGGGACTGAGGAAGTCCTGCGATACGCTCCATTTCCGAAGATTCAAGTCCTTCCCACCAGTTCTGCATACGTTCCTTGAACTCTTTCCGGGAGCAGAACGGGAGGTGTTCTTCACATTCGTCGCACCAGTTGTCGTCGCGGTCGATGCCCGTGGCACCGATGAATAGACGAGTGTTAGGGTCTACCCATGCCTGCGTCTGGATGTCGGTTGAACCGCACTCGTCGCATACGGTAATCCCATCGGCATCGTCCGGGATAAAACCGTATTCTTCGAGCCAGTGGACAATCTCGAACAGCCCTTCGATTTGTACATGCTCGACGGGTTCGTCGAAGTCCTCGCCGGCTTCACCGTTGAGCGTGCAGAGCAGCCTGTCGGCCTTGTCGATGAAGAATTCGTAGACGGTAGCACTTTCGTAGCCGCCGTAACCGTAAAACTCGGAATTATGGATCACCACGATCGGGGAGGTGTCATACTCCGGAAATTCTGCGTCCCTGTAATGTGCTCCGCGGTTCTGGTAGAACGTGCCGATGATGTTGTTCTCCTTTTCCACGGCGCGGCGGATCTTCTCTATAAGCGATTCCCTGATGGAGATGACACTGAGCTGCGTGTAATCCTTACGGATACGCCTGTGCACTTCCTGTTCGAAGAGGTCTCGAACAAGCTCGAACGGAGATACTCCTGCATTCCTTTCGATGCACCCCGTCTCATCGAAGCGGCACTCACGGCAGATGATATCCCTGACGCGGCGAAACTCCTTGCCGGTAAATTCGAGAAGAGCATCTTTCCCCAACGCGGTCGGGAAATAGCATCGCGGCATGTATGCCGTCATTTTTTCAAAAAGGTCATTGCTGTTTTGGAGGAATGCCTTATTGTCGGTGGTCGTTTCCTTATCTGATTTCATTTTCATTGATGGCTGTTTTTACTTCGTTCGTATATAGGGCATTGCGCCCGGTATTTGCATTCGCCACGGGCGGCATCGAGATGTGCACCGTGCCATTCGTCCCAGCCCGCCACGCCGTCCTCCGTGAGAAATACGATCAGTTTCATGCAGCAGAAGCCCCGTTCCCGGCGGTTCTCATCGTGGAGACTTACCAGTCCGTTTCCTTGCGGTCGCATAGTCATAGAACATTACAAGGAAATCGTATCCACGATGGCGCAAATCGTGTCATCTTCGAAATATCCCAGCGGAATTACCGCGCAAGGCGTGCCATCTTTCGAGAGCATGATATCCGGAATATACACAGTCTTTTCCGCGTCGAAGATAACAGGCGTGCCTGTATCATCGGTCAGGTCCCATTCTCCACCATTCCGTTCTAACTGGTCCGTGATGTAATCAAGCATTTCGGTCGCTTCGGCATTTACATCCGGTCTGATTGTTTTTTCGTTTTCCATATTTTAGTTTATTTATTTTTCTAAAACCACGATACATGGATAAAGGCATCGCTCTGGTCGCTGTCATTGATCAGGTTGTCCAGTACGGCGATGAACCCGTCCGTATCCATCCCGATTTTCTCCAGCTCGGCGTGGAAGGCTTCGGCATGCTGCCGGAAAGTGTCATCCCGCCCTGAGATATGCCGTTGCAGCCGTTGCAGTTCGGAACGTTCTATCTCAAAATCATCCGTGTAGATGTCTTCCGCCGAATTCCTGACATCGAACATCTCCAGAATGTTATAAAAGACATCCTGACCGTCACAACCGTACAATCCCGGATATCTATACTCGATTTGCCATACTTTGGCCACATGTAAAACCCTGGACATTATTTCTTCGCTTTTCGGATTTGTTCCCTCACGAGGAGGAGCAGCGCGTCGGCACCTCGGATGCTTTCCTCGTTCTCTTTCAGTTTGTAATAGTAGGTGGTCGCCTCGTTATAATCCTCCCGTGCCTTGCGCAGCCTGCATTCCTTGGCGTCGAGAACCTGTTCATACGACAGGTCGTAGCCGATGAACTCGTCCATAAAATGGGAGACAGTGCGCCCGTAGTAGTGATCCGTACGGGTTTCCACCGCTGAACGGTTAATGTCATCGCACCGCCTGCCGAGTGTCCCGAGCGCGTCACTGATATGCCGGTCGTGGTACTCGTAGCCGAAGAAACGGGCATACCATTCGTGTTCCCGCCGGTGCATCTTCCCGGCATAATATTCGTACCATCGGGCGTCGCATTTGGTGTGCCGCTGGGTAACCTTGAATATGGCGTACTCTTCACCGATCCATGTAAAACGCGAGAGTATCTCGCTCGCTTCTTCCTCATGATAGCAATCCCGCCAATTCAATTCTTCGGTCTGGCTGAGCGGGAGGAATGACTGTTTGGTAATCCACTGCCCGAAACCTTTGTGCGTAACATGCGGAAGTCCTTTTACGACCTTGCTCCATGCCTCGTTGCAGGCTTCGTCCAGCGAGGGGAAACTTTCGGGAAAACGCTCCCTGTCCGTTCCGTCGCGCAGCACCTCGTTCCAATTCTTGTCGCAGACAATGAGGGTGAGATCCTCCCTCACATGGCAGTCGCGTTCGCAATAGCCGTAGGGAGCATCGCAGAGCGTGTACCACTCCTTCGGTCCATAGCCGTCATCGCGGCCCAGACAACGCCCGGGCTTGCCCTTCTCTGTCTGTACCTCCCACACCTCCGTACAGTTTCCACGGTCGATATGGTGCAGGCGTACCCTGATTTCCCTGTTATCTCTTTTTTCTTCCATATCATTCATTTTTAGGACGGTTCTTCTTCTCTTTTTCGAGAATCCGGTAGATCTCTTCAAGGTCGTACTCGTTGTCTATCGGTTGCCCGTATTCCGCATCCACGATGACCACACCGGCGTTGGCGAGGTGGCATTCCGCTACTTTTTTGTCATAATCGCTCCATTCGGGATCGATTTCTGTTACCGTGTTAAATTCAAATCCGTATGATGTTTTCATTGTATTTTCAGTTATCGTGAGTATTTTTCTGTTCTATGCTGCCGCCCTGCTGAGTCCGTCGATGATCTGTCTGCATTCGGCTTCCATCTCTTTCAGGCTGTCCGTGCCGTAGAATCCCCAGCAGCTGTCCAGTTCTTCGGTGTCGTCATCTTCTGGCGTTATGCGGTATCCGAAGACCTCCCCGGTATAGTAGTCGTCGAGGGTCTCGATTTCGCCTTGCAGGTATCCCTCGATCCGCTTCCTGCGTTCCGCGGTGATATTCTTCCACCCGTATTCCCGGCGTACCTTGTCCAGCGGCACAGCGATGATGCCGAAGAATCCGGAATTCCACGGACAACTGAACCGCGAGGTGGATATCGTGACGCCGCTGTGGTCGTAGAGATAGACCGGCAGGGCGATATATTCCTTCAGGAACGATTCCCGGAAATCTCCGATACGTCCGTCGAAAACCTTGTCGATATCGAAGTGGTCGTCGAACTCCTTTTCCGGCCGGTAGTGACGGTGTGCCGTATAAAGCGTACCGAGATTGTCATACGCTTCACGCGGGCTTCGGGCGTCATCATCATAGTAGATGTTGATGTGGTACCCGTTATATTCGGTTTGATTATACAGGTTCATTGGCTTGGTTGTTCTGATGTTTTTATGGGTTATCCTCTTCCGGCGGGGGAAATTCTCTCGTTCGGTAAAATATCTCTCCGAGACGGTCCGCCTGTTCTGCCAGACCCCTCTTCTGAACAGCCGCCACGGCGTTGCGTGCGGCATTCTCATACATGCCCAGCAGCACCGCCTCGGGCAGACGTTTCGTACGCCATACCTCCCGTGCGGTGTCGAGCATCTCCACCTCGCAACCCAGATGGCTGGCTGTGAGGATTATGACGGCATTGCCGATGAAGTTCGGTATGCATTCTTCCTGTCTTTCGTCTTCCATTGCCGTAAACAGTTAATCCAGTTCGAACTCGTCTTCATAGACTTCGATCTCCTTTCCGCTCTCACAGATGCGTACCAGCCAGGTGTATCGGAGCCGTTCCAGTAGTTCTATACGGCGATAGCCTTTGTAGGGCACTTTCAGCGTTGCGATGTCTCCCGGTTTCATGTCAGGCGGGTATTTCAAATTGAACCTGGAAATGGAACTCGCTGATCAGAATACATATATACGGCACTGATTTCGGGTCTTCCCCATAAGGATAGAAGATGGTCCGGCAGCGAGTCAGGCACCGGATACCCTGTTTGCGTAGCCGGTGCAGCAGGTATGCCCTGCGTCGTAGTTGTTTCTTGCTCATTGTATAAAGGATTATGTCATTTTGATTAGAATAGAGGCGTGATTGCCTTCGCGGGGCATTTCTCTATCGTTTCCGATGTAGACACCTCGGGAAGGATGCTCATCTTACGTTAGCAGAGATGAGCATCGTGTGTCCCGAAGTGAGCACTGATTCTTGCCGGCCCCTCACACCGTGCCGCCTGCCAGGCGGTCGGACGGAGCGTCCTACTTTTTACGCCACTCAGCCATCTTCTTCCTGATGTCGATGGCATTGTCGTCGAGCAGCTTCTTCAGCACGGCCAGCATACGCCATCCCTCGCCGTCCTTGTAGGCTTCGGCCTTTGCCGTGAGGAATGCCAGCGACTGGTACTTGTCCAGACGTTTTCCCTTGTCGTTGACGGCCGTGCAGCCGTGGAAACGGATGAGATTCTGTGCGGTATAGAACGCTCCGGCACCCTTGTAGGCATTGACCCACGCCTTGCACTGGGGCGTATCGTACGGCATCTTGACGCGTGTCCCGTTGAATTTCCTCGCGGCGCTGTGCAACTGTACGGTGTTCTTGGCTCTCCGGATACCGTACAGAGCCGCTTGCAGCGGTTGGTAAATCTTGGTCTCCATATCCTCCACAAAGACATTGCGGCTGCCGACGCGTTTGTAGGGAACGCCCTTGCATTTCTTGACTTTCATGGAATCGATACGTGCTTTGAGCCGGCACACATAGTCCTCTGCCATCGCGTATACCACCCCGGCGTTGAACCAGCGGTTGCGGTCGGCGAAGTTCTCGGGATCGCGTTCCTCCATCTTCATCTGTGCGTGCAGCTCGTCCAGCAGCATCCTCCACTGGTACTCATAGCCCAGACGGTGGATCATTTCCGTCACGCCTGTCGGCTTGCCGGAGCGGTAGTCCGTGCACGTCATCATATGGAACATCTGCGCCATAATCCAGCGGCGGAACAGGCGGCGGTTCGGGACATCGCCCTGGACGGTGATCAACTTGAAAAGCGGGTCGTCGTCATCGAGCATGGTCAGATGGCCGTCCTTGTTGGAGGCGATGCACTCGCCACCGTTGGCACCCTGCATGGCGAAAAGGTGGCTCACGTCCATACCCATGGCCCGGAGCGCCTCGATGCGTTCCTTCGCCGTTCCGGGCAGTTTCGTCCGAGGGACCTCCGTAACGGAGGCTTTCCCGCCCGTGATTGTAAGTTCTGTCCCGCACACAGGGCACGAGATGTTCTCTGATTGTTTTTTCTTCATGTTGAAATTGTTAAATGGTTCGTTGATTGATTATTCTCTGGTTCGATCCACTCACGGAGTATTACCAAATCTCTGTCTGTCCTGCTTTGCCAGAACCAGCGTCCCATCGTCTCGGGATTCCATTTGAAGCCGTGGAGTATCTGACAGAGAAGGTATAGCTCCAAGGCGACTTGCGCCTTGTCCCGACGTTCGCCGTAGAGCATGTCATCGTCATCGAGGTCTTTTTCCGGCATGGCTCTGAAATACCGGCGGGACTTGCCCTCGCTGCGCTCCGAGGGTACGGAGTGCTTGTAGCGGCAGTACAACTCTTCCACGTTCGAGAAGAACTCGTCCTCCGACGAAGGCGGTACCCCCAGTTCCCCTTCATACCGGCCGTTCTCGATGACGTACCGGCCGTCGATTTTCAGGTTCCGGCGACGGAAGTCCACCTTGAAGCCCGCACCGTTCTCAACAGCGCGGAGGGTTTCTTCGTATATGCTATTCATATTCACTATTAGGTTTCAAATGATTTGCACTCAAACCGATGGCGCATGGCTATATCGTCTCGATGAATACAGTGTGTCGGTATCCTGAAGCTGGGAGTGTCCCAGGCTCAAGATACCGTATGCACACTGTAGGTTGAACGCGGTTCCCCGTGCAATACCCGGTTGCGCTACCGTTGTTGTCGGCGGTCTCATTCAGGCCGGCACATGGCTTTAACCGTCTGATGCGAGCAGCTCTTGCTGCTGGCCCGTGACGCTCGTCCGGGTGATAGCCCGGAGGCGCGGAACTGGCCGCAGTTATAGAGCTGCACCGTTGAAATCCTGACCTTGACCGTTCCACCCGTGCTGGGCATGGCTCTCAAAATATACCGGCACATGGCTTTACTTTTCCGATGTCTCCCGCGTGGAAGCCTCGGTGGCATCACAGAATCCCGTTAGGGATGCATTGATGCGACGGAGGCTTATCAGACACGGGACGCTGAACGTAATCTCTCGAACCATGTTTCTGTGCTGAAAGAAAAAATGAAAGTTCTTATAATACCGGCACATGGCTTTATGTTTCCGATGTTGCCCGCGTGTGCGTCTTCTGCCGGAGTCCGAAGGCGATGGTCCGTCGCCTTCAGACTCGGAAAGAAGATGTCTGATACGCGGGGTGCTCAAATCTATTTCTCGAACTTTCCCGGTGTGCTCCGTGACGGGTGCCGGACAGGCGGCACATTCCTTTATCCATCCGATATTTACAGGTACGAACCAGAACAGGATGGTATCCACCGGTTGATAGACCGGTGAATACACGATGGTTCTGGTATGCGGACCTGTAACATTGAAATCCTGCCCCGCACGTCCGTCCGCCGTATGCCCGGCGTATGGTCTACAGCGATGCAGCCAATGTGTCGTAAGCCGCCCGGCTGGTCAGAAGGGCGTTGCGCATACAGCCGATGGTCAGGTAGCCCGGAATGTCATGTCCCGTCTTGGTGCGGTTGGTCTTCACGTGACGTCCCCGTCCCCGGACGATACAACCGTCGCTCTTCGTCTTCACATATCCCAGTCCACCCACTTTCCGCCTGCCTGTGCTTACGGCTCGGAGGCAGTCCATCACGAACTTGTTCAACTCGTCGAGGTCGCTCTTCACATTGCAGACCGGCAATACCTGCGTCGCCCAGCAGAACTCTCCCTTGTACAGGTAGCGGTTCACGGCATTCACGGCTTTTGTCAGGGTCGTATCCCTGCTGCGGACCGTACGCCGCTCGATCTCGTGCTGAAAAGTCTTGATGCGGGACGACGAGAGCGAGATCATGCCGCCCTTGATGCTGAACCCCAAAAACTTGAACCAGACATCGGCTGTCAGATATTCCACTTTCTTGGGATTGAGACTCATGGATTTCTCCGCCAGACGCCTTTGGAGCGTGTCCATCGCCTTTTCGTAATCCCCGCCGATAAAGAGCATGTCATCCGAGTAGCGGACATAGTAGCCGTTCATTTGCGAGAGTTCCTCATCGAGGTCGTACAGCAGCACATCAGCCAGCCAGCTTGCCACGGCGCAACCCTGTTTCAAGGACTGATACGTGCTTTGCAGCCTGTTGTCCTCATCGAAATAGATGTCCGAGTGGTAATACTTCCTGAGTACGTCTATCAGGGCGGAGTGACCGTGCCGGGCCTCCACCTTGTCGAACGCCTCGTCGATGAATCGTATCGGAACGCTGTCGAAGTATTTGGAAAGGTCGGACTTCCAGCCCAGACAGCCGTCCCCGCCTGATTCTGTCATCCGGCGGCTGACTTCCGTAACGACCCTGCCGCACCCGATACCCGTCTGGTAGGACTTGCACGCGGGGTGCAGCATCTCCGGCATTAGCTCGAACAGGAGGTCGTTGGCGATGCTCAGCACCACGCGGTCCATCGGCTCGTTCACGTATACCGTGCGGAACTCGCCGTTCTCCTTGGGAATCCGCGCCGCGTGGGGCGGGGAAATCTCGTATCTGCCGCGGCGCATGGCATCGGCCATTGCCAGCCGGGTACGTTCCTCCGAGAGCCGGATAAGCTGGTCCTTGCGGATATCCTTGCCGACACCTTTCTCGATGGCTTTTGTCCACCGGCCGATGTCGAAGAACATCTGTAATATCCTGTCTTTTTCATTCATGGCGCCCATAACTTTTTTGAGAGAGGATGAAGTTCAGGATATCCATGCCGGATTCGACTTCGCATACCTGCTCGTACTCCTCGCCGGTGTAGTAACTGTGTCCCTTGACCGTGATTTTTCCGTCGTCCCAGAGAGATACTTCCCTGATGACCAGTTCCACAGGGTCACAGTCCTCGACATGGATGCAGACATGGGATTCCGATTCATCATCGGCTCCGACGCGGAGGTCGCCGCCACACTCGGAAAGCAGTTCCGCGGACAGGGCGTAACATCTTTCGTTCAGGGCCTTCTCCGCCACGTGGTGGCTGTTCATCTCTTCCGCAAGTGTTCGGATGCGGTCATCGCGCTTCTGCTCGGGAACCGGCTCGAAAGTCGCCTCGAACATCCAGACGGGCATCCATTCGCGGAAGACGGAGGGAGCCAGCTGGCGTATGTAAACCTCGTCGTTCTCTTTCTCCGTCTTCGGGATATCCACTCCCAATGCCCGCGCTGCTGCGACGGTCATACGCTCGAAGCCACCGAAGCAGGAGGGTGCCGACTTCAAACGGTAGGGGCGTATATTCCCTACGGGAACACCCATCGACATAAGCAGCAATCCTTTGAAGGTGTCGGTGATGGGTGTGTCTTGCTGTCTGTTTTTGCTTTTCTTCATTTCTTCTATTGTTATTGTTTGTACATGATGAGCTCTTACGCGTCTTCCGCAAGGGCGACAAGCCGCTCTTCCGGCAGCAGGAACTCCTCGTCCGTGCAGTAGTAGCAGATTCTCCAGTCCATGGCTTCCGCCTCGTCCGAAACGGGTACCCCGTCTTTACCGATCAGCACATCTTGCAGGCTCGTTACGGAAACCAACGTGTTGTACTCATCGTTCGTACCACGGAACAGCGTCAGTTCCCGGGCGAAATATTCCTTGTCGTCCCACGTGACGATCTCGAACATTTCCTCCACTTGCGGGAATAACTGACACAGTACAGGGAACATTTTGCAGGCATTGCTGCGTAGCATCAGGGAGATACATTCCATCAGGCAGAGCCCGGTTTCTTTGAGCATAGACAGCAATACCTCCGTGCCTGCGCCGTTTGCCTGCGCCGACATCAGGGCTTTCCAGTATCCCTCCTGAAACGAATCCAGCCAGGGAACCAGTTCCGCCGCCCTGACGGGATAAGAGGCTGCTATTTCTTCCGGGTTGTCCTCGTCCGTGGGAATCAGTTCTATGCCCGTATCATCTTCGACAGGCTCCTTTACCGGCAGGCAGACCTTCATTTTCCGGAACGTGTCCGTGCTCTCGTCCGCCCACAGGACAAAACCGCCGAATCTTATGTAATCATATTTGCTCATTCGTCTTGATTTTTATTGTCCGTAAGATTACCTGTTCAGATAAAGGGCAGACGGGTATCTTCCAGCATAGGAGCCAGCATTTGACACATCTCGTATGAAGCAAAGTTGCGGTCGTCGATGCAGCGCGAATCTCGCCCTGCCATGGCAAGAATGCAGGCTTTTACGGTTCTGAAAAAGGTCTGTTCCAAAGTCTTGTGGAAGAAAGGCAGAGCCTCGGTGAAACGTTCGGGTTTGAAACCGAAGTCGTTCATGGCGTATTCCAGCTGCTTGGCTGCTTTGTACTCGCGGCTCTGTTCCAGTTGCGGGGGAACATCGCCGAACTGTGCGGTCCGGAGCTGGCGTTCCAGTTCGATGACGGCCACCGAGAGCAGCAACTTGATGGCGGCGGCATTGCCGATACCGTGCTTCTGCCCGTCGGCGGTATGAAACTCGATCAGGTTCACATTGTTATTCTCTTGCAGTTCTTTGCAGCGTTCGAGCGTTTCGCTGAGCGCTTTTGTTTTTTCTTTGTCCATTTTATCTGATTTGATTGTTGTTGCATACAAGTACATTCCCGACGATGAAATCCCCCAATTCCGGATGGTAGGAGCAGAACAACCTGCTCGCTTCAAGGTTGAAGGGCAACATCATAAGTTTTCCCTCCTCGTTTACGACCATCGTCGTCTCTTCGTCCAGTTCAACCTGCTCGATGTATCCGCCGACTATCGACTGCATCTCTTCGAGCGTGAAGTCGGTGCCGTTAGCGGGGCATATTTCCCGGCGTGTCCCGTCCGTTCTGATGATTTGTGCCATTGTCATACTTATGTTCTTTACAGAGTTCGATATGATATTTTCTTTCGACAAGGAGCCGTTCGTATATCTCCGGGCTTTCCTCCTTGCGCACTGTCGTCGGGGTGCCGCAGGCGAAGTGCTCCACCAGTACGCAGCCGCAGGAGTGTGTGATTTTGATGGAGGTGCCGAGGGTTTCTATTTTCGCACCCTCCTTGGGTACGGCATCACTTTCGATGATGCGCAGTTTATCGAGCGTATCCATTATTTCCCTTGTTCTTCCCTGCACCAAGCGTGACATCGCCTCACGGTGCGCAGTTGGTTGATGATATGCATGAAAAGCTCGCGTGAATAGACGCGATAATGGAACGCAGCCGAATACTCGCACACATTGCCGTGAAAGTCTACGAAGGAGCGGTTCGGGGCAAAGCTGAACAGTGCACCTTGAATTTCCAGTGTGTATTTGTTCTGCCGCAGCCAGTCGAAGAACTCGAAGATGTCCTTCTTTGGGGAGTAGAAAGCGCAGTATTCGTAATGGTTCCCACGCAGGTTGCGCAGCAGGGCAGCCATCTCGTCCCGGTTCCGGCGGTCGTCAGATTCGGACCCCGTTCGTGTGGTGAGGCTCCGGAAGAACCGCTTTTTCCCGTCCACTATGAACGAGTACGGGACGTATGTTACGTCCGACCGGTACCATGCCATGTAGCGCACCTCTGGTGTGTCTTTGACAAGGGCGGGACGGCGATTTGCTTTTGCCGTGTGATCCTGAATCTGACGGAGGAGTTCCTCGCCGGTAAGGCGTATGGAACGCTCCGCCATGAAGAACCTGCCGCCCGAGCGAAAGCAGAACGGGTACAGGTCGCCATAGTAAGGTTCCCCGACGAAGAACCACCCGCTGCCCATACGTGCCGGGGGCAGGCAGTCGAGCAGGTCATAATAACGCTCCTCCGTGATTTCCCTGAAAGGTTTGCAGAGCGAGCGGGCATAGCGTCTCACGAGCAGTGCCATGCGCTCGGGCGACACGGTGGTCAGGTGCGGGTTCCGCTCCCTTTCGCGCAGCTCTTCCAGCGTCTCACCGCCGTAATCGCTGTGCAGATTGTCCGACATTGACGTGAGGCATGCACCGTCGAAGTAACGTGAATCGATGATGTATTTCATGGTTTCACGCTGTCTGGAGGTTGATGTTCAGCACTACTTCCGCCGCCCTTACGGCGTTCACCGTGAGCTGGCGCTGCCATGCCTGATTGCGCGGGGACCATTTGAATGCGTTACGCTTCAAGGTCGTGCGCATTTCGGTATCGGGGATCTTGTCGAAAAGGATTTGCAGACGGTCCTCCTCGAAGTTGTAGACTACCTTTCCGCTCTCAAACGGAACCTCGCGGTTTCCGCGGTTCGCCCGTTCTTGCTGCTTCTCACGCACCTTGCGGGTAAGCTCGGGGAATTTGAAGATGGAGTGTCGCTCCGTGACGACAGGTTTCTTGGCCTTGCCGTTCCATTCACGGATACGGGCGATGGCGTGGTCGATAATCTCCACATTTCCGTGATTGACATACGTGGAGAGCCGCCCGGCGAGGTTGCTGACAAACAGCGCACGGCTGTAACCGCGTACGGTTCCCGAGTCGATGCCGCAGATGGTGGCAGCCGTATCGTCGATGGTGGCTTTGACCTTCTGCCACTCTTCTTCGACGCGCTGCTCCTCGGGCTTGGCGGCTTCGGCGGCTTTGCGTATCGAATCGAGGGCACGCTCGCGCCACTCACGGAATGCAGCAACGCTCTTATTGAGGCTGTTGCAAGCCTTTTCATTACGGGCGGTATTGAACCTTGCAGGTCCCGTAATCATCGCACTGGCGCAACGGCTGTTGGCGGCGATGATCGCCGAGAAATAACGTTTGTAGTTCTCCGTGTAACGTTCTCGTTGCTCCTCAGGCATAGACTGCAAATCCTCGTGCAGTTCCTTTTCGTGCGAGGCGATGTCCGATTCGCCCCGCTCGTCGGGTGAGAAAGAGGAGAGGTTGTAGGAACTGCACGCCTGTTTGAAATATTCTTCCAGATAGCCCGGGTGCGCCACCGCAACAACTTCCCAGTCCTTGAAATCTGCCGGAGAGAGAATCTCTCCCTTGTCCGGATCGCCGATAAGATGGGCATAGCTGCGATAGCCGTATCGCTTTCCCTTGAAATGAAACGCCACCGGTTCGCTTTCCGGGGCGTCTACACGCCGCACCATGGTCACACGGTGGGCATTCTCCCGTGTCAAAAGAGTTGTTTTCATACCTTCTTCTTAATTATTATTTGATTGTTTTTGATTTTTATCGTTGTTTCAGCTGGGCGGCATGGTCCATTACGGAGGCGAACCCCACCTCGATGCCTATTCGGTATCCGCCCTCGATGGTCGATTCCAAATCCGTTTCGTTTTCGATCATGGATTCCGAGTCGTCGTCATAAAGCCTGTACAGGGTAAAGACATCTGCAGCCCATAACTTTCGGGCTTTTTCCGCCGGCACAAGCAGCCACACGAACCCGTCCTCACGGGTTACCTTGACGGTGGCTTCGCCATGACGTAGGGTTCGCTGCTCCTTGATGTCCAACGCCGCCATCCATACGATATACATCAACGCATCGTGGCGGCTTTTTATCTCGGGGGAATCGCACAGGTGGCTGACCGCGTCTTTGAGTACCTGAAAAGAGTCCGCCATGAACTGCTCCATGACATACGGTTTTTCGGCAATGGCAGAACAGGCTTCGTCCGCCCTGCCTGATTCCGGCACAGCCTGAATATCCTCCTCTTCGAGAAAGATTTCACGGTGCAGGTAGTCCAAATAGTAATATGATTTCATACCGGTTATTCTTTGGGGGTGAAAGTGATTCTCGTGTACCCGTCATAACCGAATGCTGCTTTCAGTCCGAAGGCTTCGGCATCGCTGCTGATGCAGCAGATGTCCCAAATCTCCAGCTCTCCGGCACAGGTGATGACGGTATTGTTTTCAGAAATTTGCGGCGACTTGCCTTTCAGCGCGACACCGCCGCAGATACCGCGCAGGATGATGCCGCGCTGGTGGGTGGTGAGTTTCTTCGTTTCCATAGGCTAATCTTTTGCTTTTACCCCGAACATGTTCTCCATCGTACTGGCGAGGGCATCCTTGAAACCGTCGCTGACGCCCCAATATTCAAGCAGCCCGTCACCGATGGCCTGCATCTGTTCGTCGGTGGGCATATCGCCGTCGTACCCGTACTCGTCGAGCAGGGTACGGCTGACGATGACACCTTTTACCTCGTTGATTTTATGTCTCTCTCCCATAACCGTCAATACATTTTTACCCGCAGACCGAGGATGTAGCCGCGGCGTTCGTGACGGGCGTCGCTGACATGAAACCCTGCCCTCTCGATTTTTACTTTCAGGGAGGAGCGAGTATTACAGGGATAAACCAGACGGAACGGGTTTTCCACCGAGGGAGTGTCCACATTCTGTTCAGGGCAGCAGATGACAATGGCATAGCCATAGGCCGCTATTTGGGCGTTTATGCCTTCGAAGAGTTTGTCTTCCATTTCTTTCTCGTTCATATTTTCTTGGGTAATCAGTTAGATATGGCAGTCATAAAAAGAGATCAACGTGTCGTCCGGCAGGGCATTCACTATTTTCCAAACCTTGGCATTCCACTCGTCTTCGGAACATTCGTTGGTCGTGACACCCCACCAGCCCATCTCACCGCGGGCATACCACTCACAGTCTTGGATTACTGCATACGGCACGAATGCCCTGTTGGCGCGTCGTGCGGCATACTCGTCCTCAGTACACTGGAAATCCTCGATCTTAGGTCCGACGATGGGAGCGTCGAACCCCGCGGCATCCCAGATTTTGATGGCTTCCTGCGCGTGATACATCGTCCGTTTCTCCTCGATGGATAGATCAGCATATCTCTTGTCATGCAGCAGCGTGTCCCACATAATCTCAGGGCGTGGTATCGTGCCGCCACATTTCGCGGCAACCTCCCTGTAGCATCGGCGCCCGCGTTCTTCTCCGTTATGGCGTATCGCCTCGAAGTCGATGTCGCCTTTGCGTGCGGCATCCCAGCCCGGCTCGTTGTCGAACACGCCCGGCTCGCCCTTGATACCGCTTGCCGCGCCCTCTTTGAGGCGGATATAGGCACCGCTCCAACGTCCGCCCAGCGCGTACCAGTCCCACTTGGAATTTGGATTGTAGGTCGAAAACTCACGCCAGATGCCGTCCTCGCCCTTGCGCCAGCGGTTGCCGTTCCAGTCTTCGCCGTAACGCTTGTAGCAGCTGTCGAAACTGCGGATACGGGACTTGTGTTCCTTCTTGTAGAAATCCAGCATCCGCTGCTTATCTTCCTCCGACACCTCGCCGGTACAATACTCCTCCACGGATTCGTTCTCATCGAAAGGGGCCAATTGCCCCTCGGGGTCATCGCCGATGACCATTACTGTAAAATGACTCATAATCGATTATATTTTCGTTTGATTATTCCGGGTGGTTTTCTGCTGGAACATTTCCCGCTTTTTTTCCGGCAGCATCTCGCATATCAGGTCGTCAGTGAGCAGTTCCGTCAGTTCGCACAGCCTGCTCATCTGACGCTTAGGGGAGACCCGGTCCGGGAACGTGCGGAATTCCCCCAGCCCGTAACTGTGCCAACAATTTGCACTGGCTGTTTTGTGCCATACAGCGCAGTGCAGTTGCGGAATCACGTTGCCCGTGAAGGTCGGCACGGTGCAACCGTAACCGTTCGTGCGTTCGACGATCTCCTCCTGCCAGTTGATTTTGACCTGCACAGTCATCTCGTCCTCCACGAGCGTGATTGTCTTAGAGAGTCTTTTTTCTCCGAATACCGCGAAATCGTGCCTGTCGAAACGGAATCCGTTCCGGCACATCGCATTGATGGTATCGATCTGTTTATCCGTTATTTTTGCCATACTTCGGCTCCTGTTTATAAAAGCATAGGGGCATTCCGCCCCCATAGTTGTTATTAGTTCGTATTATTTTGCATGGATTTCTCCAAGACTCTATCCGGCATAGATGTACCTGAGTTTGGGAACCCCGTTTTGGAAATTACATATAGACTCTGCATTTCCGGTTGCACCGTTTCAGGCTGTCCGCAGACAGCGGGTAACTGCGGTTCAGGTGGTCGGGGAATCCCTCGCGGAACATCAACTCCGCCGTGGCGTACTCCTTGCACCATCTCCGCCGGCGTCTCCCACGGGTAGGTTTCGGCTCCGGCATCCGCCTTTTCGGGGATTTCGACACACGCCATTTCCCGCCGACAGACACGGCTTCATATTCCCGCTGCAACACGCCGCCATGATACGCCGCCACACTGACAGCGGGGACTCTTCCGAGTTGTCCCGTTGCGGCGAGGCTGTCAAGCGTATCGGTGGCAGCCTTGAAACTGGCAAAGCACCCGTAACTGCGGGTGCGCTTTGCGTCAAACACTTCTATCATATTTATTCGTTTTATTATTGGCACATCCGTTCTCCGCTTCCCCGCACAGGATAACAGCGGAAGCACGGCAGGCGGTTCCGCAGAACGCCAGACCGTGCTTAACCGTGTTATATACAAGGTAGGCACAACGCCTCACGGCGCAAGGAAGTCATATCGGAGGGAATTTTAGAAAAGTGAGGGCATTTCAGGGTACAATCCTGACACAGTGTATATCAATGCCCGAAAGAAAGTGCGCACACGCCCCGCAGTTTATGCAGCCCGTGTGCGCATTACATCGTTACTCGCCGTCGTCTCCGCAGTCTATTCCTGCGGTGATGTTGCAGATCTCCTGCAATGCCGATTCTATCTGCACGAGGTCGTCGATGTCGAACTTCACGGCATCGCTGTCCTTTTCCCACACTTTGCGGGCAATGAATACAGCCTCATGCAGCGAACGCTCGGACTCTTCCAAAGCGGTCTTCAGGTCGTCTGCGGTGTACTCCGCGTCCTGCACGGGCACACCTCCGGCAGCATTTCCCGCCGGAATTTTCTTTTCGCCAATCACGTTACCAAGTCATTCGCCCGAAACGGAAGGGCGCATTTCCGGCATACACCGTATATGCGCCCTTCGTCGGCAGATACGAAAAAGACAGGCAATGAGACCGTTTTACGGCACTATGCCTGCGTGTGTCCGCCCGTCTCCGGCAGATTGTTTACGTTGTTCGTGGCGTTATGCCGCCTCTTTTACCGTTTCCGGCATAGCGGACGCCGTTGCCTCGCCTTCAGCCTTGCCCGTTGCCTTGCCGCCGTTTTTCTTGGCGGTCTTTTCGGCTTTCTCGAGGCTGGCGAGGTTCGGGGCGAAGTTCATCGCGTTGCGGATTGCCTTTGCCGCCGCGTGGATTGTCTTGGCAAAGTCACGGTTAGACTTCTCGAGGTCTACTTTGGTCGGCACAAGACCGATACGCGCCCACACGCTGTCCGTCAGGTCGTAGTGCTTGATACGGTTGTTCGACTTGTCGCAGATGATGATTTCCGCCGGAGTTGTCGCACGGAATTTCGAGCGGATACCGTCGGCATCGGCACGCAGTTTCTTCTCCTCCGCAATGGTGTGCCAAATAGTTGCGGTCATGTTTTTAAGCACACGGAAAATCTCGTCGTCCGACTTGTCGGCAGGCTCGAAGTCCGCACCGAAAAAGTGCTGTGCCGTCTGCACGAGTTCACCGTCCTTGTTGGTAGAGTTGTAAACCAACATGATACCTGCAAACGCACTGAGGTTTGCATACTGTTCCTTGTTCAATTTAGAAGTTGCCATAATGATTTGAATTAAACAATTACTGCGCAAAATCACGCATTGCGGGCACTCGGGGAATCGAACCCCGAACTCTGCACCGTAGCGCAAAGTGTGGCATTTCCTGCCACGTACCCAAAATTCGCCGTGCATTTCACCCTGCACGGCAAATTTTTTCGTAACTTTGTCGCACCTTATAACGTACCCCATAGCAGGCTATCCGAATGAGCGTAATTATGGCATATCGTGATTTTGCACACTTTCTGCTCTCCCGTGTCTTGGCTCTGCGCCTGCGTACTCCAATTTCGGCAGGGCGTTTCTCTGGCACGTCCCGAACCTTTTCCAGTTCGGCAGCAAACTTGCGAGCGGTTACGGCTGGTGATTATGTGCATAACATTGGCATACACTTTTCTCAAGTTTCCGTGCGGATAGTTTTTACCGCATAGCGATTTTTATCTCCGAGCGCACAAGGGCGCATTTATGGCATTATTCTATCGCCTCTCTTTTCCATACGACTCTCGCACTCCCAAATTTGCGTGCTTTGCGTATGCGGTCTAAAAACACGTTTTTAGCCGTTCCGACTTGCTACATTGGTTTGTAGTTCCGCTCGGTGTGGTTATTTAACACCCTATTTAAGCGTTCCGAAACGCACGGACGAATTTTTGATTTTCCAAGCCTCAAAAATAGGTTTCCCACAAAAAGGGCTTTTTGTTTCTCGCTCTCGGCGGTCTGTCTTTTCTGTTTCTTAAATCTGTTTTTTACTGTTTATTTTTTCATTCGTTTTTCTCCGTACTTGGTTGCCGTTTGTTTGGCTTTCGAGTACACTGCATTATAAAACCGTTTTTCCAATCTCCAAAATTTTCAGCAAAAAAATTTTTGTGTCGCTCTTAAAAACTCGATTTTCCAAATATGGTACGCCCGCGCGCGAGGCAGGTTTATAAATAATTGATTTATAGTAATTTACAAAAAGACGAAAAAATTTTTTCTTTTGCAAAAATCGAAAAAAGCCCGTTTCAACGAATATAACAAAGTGAAAGTTTTTATAAATAACTGTTTTATAGTGTTTTATATCGTAATGTAATAGTATAAAAGTGCGTTTTACGGAAAAACATATTTTTTTGCTTCCAATTTGTAAGTATAGACACGACGAAATACCGTTTTAGGTTTACTTTTATACAAAGTAAACATTATAATATATTGATATTCAATGATGTAATAAAATTAAAAAGATTGGGAAGGGTGTCCTCGCCGGTGCGGATTCGGTCTCTGTCCTCGGGCCGTTTTTCCAAGTCCGACTTCTGAAAACGGCTCAGAATGTCCTTCCGGCCTTGAAACTGTAAGCGGGAGGCGAAATATATATGGGGTTACAGGTCTGTCTTGTCGGTTATTCTCTTGTCCTGCCTGCGTCTGACGGTTTTCGGATATATACAGACTTTCCACCGTTTTCCCCGGCCCCCTATTTTCGAGGGGCGCTTTCATGCGGGCATTTATATACAGATTTCCGGTACGGTTCCACAATCCGGAAAGCAATGCGATCTCAGATGACTGTTTTTGCGGTGTGCGGCTGTGTATCAGGACGTAGTGTAATGAGGTCAGATTATGCCGATGATACATAAATCTGTATCTTAGCGTACTATCCAATATACAGGCTATTTATACATAGGCAATATCTGACTTATTTGCGCGGTTTTTGCTTATTTATATTAAAAACCGGAGTTTTGGTTGCCGCATGCCCGGTTCTTTGATGAATAATATATATATTTGTGGAATCATCCCGTTTATATACATACTATATGAGGAGCGGGAAACCCGATATGGAATCAAAAATAGAGAAACAGACAGAATCCTGTAAGGCAGATACACCTTTGCACGATAAGATCCGGAAGGGCGGAGCCATTGTAAACCGCATGACATCGGAGATCGGTGTCGTGGGCAATATTGCAGACGGTTGTGCGGCCGTACCGGTGCGGCGTACCGCAGAGGGGACGTTGTGCGATGAAGAGGTGGTGATGCTTCTGAAAGACTGCCGTCCGGCCGTATCGGCAGAGAAAAGAGAGCTACAACGCCTGTTGAACGAGCACCGCCTGCTGTGGGACATGCGCCGTTGCCGTCTGCGGAGGAATGACTATGTGCCGCAGGAGGGTGCACGCGTGCAGCTCAGCACGCTTGGCGAGGAGGTCGTCATCGGCGTTTTCAGGAAGATAGACGCCGAGGGGCGTGTGGTCATGTACTGCATGATGCGCCCCGGGGAACGCCCCTTGTATTCGGCACATGAGATGGCCGGTGCCGCCTCCGACGTTCAGATTCAGCCCGTCGGCTCCACGGCCCGCATGAAGCTGGACCGGGCGCTTGCCGCCGAGGGGGTCATCTGGAACGGACATCTGCGCAGCGTGGAGATAGCGGGGAGCCGCCTGCTGCGGGAACAGGTATACTACTACCTGAACGAGTTCTTCGAGATCTGCGAAGTCCGGGATGCCTATAAGCCCAGAGACCGCAAGCGTATGGCGGCGGGGAATTATTTCGCCACGCGCGAGGCGGCAGAGAGCGTGCTGGAATGCCTCACGTCGATCTTACGCATGCGGCACAAAGCGGCAGCAGAAATCCGGGATATCGGCAAAAGCGGTATGGGCAGAGGTTGTAAAAGGAAATAATGAGGCTTCTTTTTTAATTTCTGGGAAGAAAGGTGTTTGTGGTGTAGTTGTTTCGAGCAACATGAGTGTCATCTTTCCCAGATAAACGAAAACTTCGACGGACGGCGCATGCCGTCCGCTATGCTTGTTTCTTTTTTGGTATCTTTTTTCTTTGCTGCCAAAGAAAAAAGTACATAATAGTTCTGTTTTATGATCTTTATACTATAGTTCTTATATTACTTGTATTTTTGTACAAGCCTGTGGACAGGCTGTTTGTACATCCGTACACGTTTTCTGCACAATTGTACGCGGCAAGGTGTATTTCACGGTCGAAACTTACTGAAAAGCGGTGAACGGGCTTGCCTGAGAGTGATCAATCAACTTTACCAGAATATGCAGCTTTCAAATTTGCTTATTACTGCGAAATAAAAAGCCACTGAGTAGTCAGTGGCTTTTCTTATCCTGTCTCGGGTGGTTACCGCCCCTCCTTCAACCTGCGAATCTCGTCATCGGTTACGGACATCACCTGCAGTCCCCGCTTTTCGAACATTTCGTCGCAGAACGCATGCAACCTTACGAAATCGTTCGTGCCCGAAACGATCCCGACCAGTTTGCGATATGCCGCCATATCCCAGACGTAGTCGTACTTGCTGTCGACGGGTACTCTTTCCAGCAGTCCCATACGGGTTGTCTTGCTCACGCAACGCTCGAATATGCGCCGTCCCATACCTGTTGCCTCCAAATGTTTTTTCAGTCCGTAGACAGTGACATAACCCCGATTCCTGCGTTCGGCAAGATCGGCCATATACGCCATGAAGATGGCTTCATACATGCCGAATCCTATGGTAAGGCCCTTGTAGACCTGATAGAAGTAAGCCTGTTCCTTTTTCATTTTTTCTCCTCCTTTGCATTTTCTTGTTTGACATCCTCCGTCTCTTCCCGTATCGCCTCGTTGAGATAGCAATGCCGGATTTTCCGGTTGATCATCGGTTTGTAGACGGTGTACCCCAGTTTCTTGGCATAGCGTCGCACGGTTACCCGGTTCGCCACCTTGCCCGTGTTCTCGACCAGATGCGCTGCCATCTCGTCGAAAGTCATTCTTTTCTTCAATTTCATACTGTCTCTATCAAATGGTTCTTTGGAAAAGGTTAGCGCCACCTGGTACGAATTGTTTGCAACCAGTATGAATTAAGACAGAGTCGGAAGGCAAACGGTCTGCGAGGAACTAACGGGTTAATACTATTATAATGCATTTGCCCTCCGGCTCCTTTCTTATTCCGCCATCAGACGGACAATCTCATCGATAAACGCTGCGTTCCTTTTGTCCAGCCACTCCCGGGCGACGTTCCATGAGAGCGAGTGTCCGAACTTGAAGTTCTCTCTGGTGATGGTGTGGTACGAAAGCCTGCCTTCTGTCGGTTTCAGACCGGCGTCATGCAGCTCGCACAGCCCGTTCCGGAAAAAGGTGCAATACCCGTCCGCCTGCCGGGCCTGAACCATCGGCACCGCGTACGGGAGACGCCCCAGCACCAGTCCCACGCCCCACAGTGTGGGCGAGAGCCTTTCTTTGTAGCCGGCTTTCAGAATGCGCAGGATATCCTCGGGCGTACCGAGGCATGGCGTGCGGCATTGCGCCCTGCATGCGGCGCACCGGCACTCCACCGCCTTGCGCCCTGTTTTTCGGATTATGCGTTGTAAAGCTGTCTCCATACTCAACGGTATTCAGGGTGTCTTTCCCTCCACAGTTCGATGATACATTCGCGGCCGACCGGAGTCCAGCGTTTTCGGGAGCCGAAGGTGAAGACCTCGCCCCGGTCGTTCTCCCACGTATAAGGGACATCGCATTGCCAGGAGCGGTAGGCGGCCAGCACGACCCACTGCTGCTTGCTGTACATGCAGACACCCTCCTCTTGAAGAAAGCGGTGCAGGTCGCGTGGCGTGGTGTTGAGTTCGTCGGCGATGCGCGTACTCTTGAACCATTCTCGGTTTTCGACGAACTCGTCATAAAAGGCGGCTTTGGGGGCAAATTCCCGTACCACGCCGCGCAGTTCGTCGATCTGTGAAAGGGCGCCGTCCATGTCTGTCGGAACCGGACGGGTCAAGCACGGCAGCTCGGCATGCACGGCTTCGCCATGCGATGCTTTACGGCGGGCGTGTCCGGTCGTCAATATTCCGATTTTTTCCTCGCACCATTCAACCAATCCCGTATCGGGTGCTATCCAGCGTGCCAGCGGTACGAGCAGCGGCGACTCTATCCACGTGGCACCGTTGCCCCGTCCCCTTGTGGTGAAAAGCTGGAACTCGTAACGGTCCGTCTGTCCGGTGCGTGCCAGCTCGCGCCGCAGGTGGTCGGTGGCGGCTATGCGGAGCCACTCGGACGGAATCTTGCCGTAATGCATCGTGATCTGCGTGGCATTGACCATCAGTTTGTCGCCGATACGGCGGAATGTCACGGGAAAATCCTCCGCGAAATGACAGACGCTGTCCACCGATCGCTGCGAATGCAGGTTCCCGGCCTCCAGTTCGAACAGCTGGTTGCCCCAAGCCTCCAGGTCATCGAACAGATCGCGGGGTAAAATACTCTCCTTCCGTACAGCCTGCAGGAGCCGTCTCATATCGGAGGGGCGGAATACCCACAGCTCACGTCCGCCCTTGCGCAGCGGCATACGGATGGCCGACGGGCATATCTCCGCAATGCCACCTTTCTTGACCAGTTCATCCCGTTTGAGGATGCCGCACACGTCATCCGCCGAGATGTGCAGCATCCCGTCATGGTTCCGCGCCACACGGATGGTCGTGTCACGGAACGGTACATTTCTGTTTTCCTTCATATTCATCTCTTTTCTTGTTCATTATCGTTTTTCTTCTTCTCACGCGCCTCCCGTTTGTGCGCCATCTGCCGTACCGAGTAGTAAGTACGTTTCTCCCCGCACAGTGCGTCGTACTCCTGCAGCTGCAGGTTGTCGAGATCGTCCAGCCCCACCTCGACATTCGGGTGCAGGTGCCGGAAATACAGCCCGCCGCTGCAGACATACTTGCCCGTACAGCAGAATGAGATTGCCTGTAAGTTACCTTTCGTCAGTTCCGCCGCGCTATGGAGCGAGCGAATGACAGCGACGAGGACCTGTGCCCCGTTGAAGACGAGTACCGTCTTCGGCCGCTTAAAATTGCTTCGTCTCATAATTCTTAAAAATTTCAGTTAATTCCTCGCGCGTAAATCTAAGGCTGGCAGCTTTTGCCAGCCACGTGTCCGAAACAGATAGGCCGTCGAGCAGCATCTCCGAGAGGCGTTCGAGCATGTAGGCACCGAAAGCGGGGTCGATGTAGACGACGAACAGCAGAGCCAGACATTCATCAATTAACAAGTGCCCCGACGCTTCATCGCGGACGACAAGGTTTTCCGTGTCTATTCCGTATATTCCGGAGAGTGCCGCGATCCAATGGTGGAAAGCGACACGGAACTCCCGGACATTGTGCCGCCGCCCGTCACCCCGGCTGAGGATGAAATGCGTGGCATCGAAATAGTACGGTCCGCCTCCGTCCGGCGATGTTCCGAAAAGCAGGTCGGGAAATTCCTTGTACCGGACCAGCCGGCAAGGAATCGAAACGTTTTTCATTTTCTGTTCTCTTCCATATTGCAAGTTGTTAAAAATTGAATGCAAATATATATATTCCAGTTATAAAGATAGTAATAAAGTGGCATATATTTTCAGATTTAGACTAAATTATTTACGTTGATTATTAGCGAATTAGCACACAAAAAGGAGGTAAAATCTGTATATTTGAATGCAACTTTCCAGTCTGAATTTCAAACCCTAAAATCCGCCTGTCCCATATATTTTTTTTATGGCAAAACCTTCGTCGGGAAATGCCGCTACTCTTTAGGTAAAAGTAATGGCAAATGACGACATCCGATAATTCATTCAACGGCTTTCTTCTGGAAAGTATCTTCCGAACCTCGAAGAAGACCATACAGGAATATGTCCGCGAGATCGAGCGCGACAACCGCTACCGCTCCTCGCGGCAGGATGTGATGCTCGGATGTATCCTCGACGACCGGGCGCGGCTCATCGATCTGTACGATGCCTGCATCCAGCAGGACGCGCATATCCGTGCCGTCATCGAGACCCTCGAAAGCCAGATTCTCGGGGACCGTTACATGCTGGCCCGTGTGAACGATAAGGGCAAGTACATCAAGGACGTGGCGCAGACCCAGAAGATTCAGGGTTCGCAGTTCGACAAGATCATCAAGGGCATCGTGGAGTCCAAGCTCTACGGGTACACGCTACTGGAAATCATGCCTGACATAGACCCGAAAACGGGTAAGATAGCCGAGGTGAACAGTATCGAGCGCCGCAATGTGCTGGCCGACCAACGTATCGTTCTCAAACGCCAGGGGATCTGGGAACCACACTGGGATTTGCGGCATGCGACCTACGCGCGGAACTACATTCTCATCAATTCCGGGGATCTGGGACTCTTCTCGGCTACGACACCGCTCATTCTGGCAAAGAAATTCACGGTCGCCAACTACGTGAACTTCAGCCATACTTACGGGCAGCCCATCATCCACGGCAAGACCGTCTCGGAGAGCAACGCCGACCGCAAACGGCTGGCGAACGAAATCGCCAACGCCGCGCAGAACAAAGTGGTCGTAACGGGCATTGAGGACGAGGTGGATATCAAGACTTTCACGATGTCCAACTCGGAGAAGATTTATACCGGACTTATCGATTTCGTGAACAAGGAGGTCTCGAATCTCGTGCTGGGAAGCGAGTCGATGGCCGGCGGCATGCAATCCTACGTGGGTTCTACCAAGGCGCATCAGGACATCTTCCGCGACCGCATCGAGGTTTACCGCCGCTACATCGAGAACGTGATGAACGAACAGGTGCTTCCCCGGCTGGTAGCCATGGGCTATGTCCCCTCCGGACTTGAGTTCCGGTACTCCAACCGTATCGAGATGAGCAACGAGGACCGCATCAAGCTCTACTCGCTCATCACGGACAAATACGAGGTGGCGGCCGACGAGATCGAGAAGGAGTTCGGCATCAACGTCGGCAGGCAGCTCAATGTCATACCGGAGGGTGTTTACGGCGGCTCCGGAGGCGTGTCGGTCGGTGATAGCAGCAACGACCGGCACATCATGTCCGACGAGGAGTATTACCGGCGTTACGGGCATCCGAGAGGTGTGAAGGTCGCAAATTTTCTGCGGGGAGCGAAGTGACAGCCCGGCTTCCGCTCCCGGACATCATGGCAGTCGGGGCTGAAAAGAGTGATACGCAAAAGCAGTATGAGGTGATTCGGGAGGCGTTCCGCCGGCTGATATTTAATTGGGAGAATGAGGCCGAGCGCAGGGACATCATCGGGGATATCATCACTCTGAGGGCCTCGTTTCTTATAGACAGGGCCTTGACCGGATTGCGGCTGGACTTCGACCGTGCACTGGATATTCTGCGCGGTCATAACGAGTTCACTACGGAGAGAGAGCGTCAGCAACGGGACATCCTTGTTGCCGCTATCGACAACCTCGTGGATTTCGCCGCGGCTGAAGAGTACGCACTGCTGGAAGAGCTGCCCGACGAGCCGCACACGGAGGATATCGCCGCGTATGAATCCCTGTGCGAACGCTACAACCTGACTTATGCCGCCGAAGAAAACGGACAGGTGCTGTTCGCGGCATCGGTGGCGGCGTGGTGGCTGATCATAGACGCCGAAACTGTCGTGACCTATATGACGCAGGGCGATGAACGCGTACGGGCGTGGCACCTGTCGCTCGAAGGACTGTCGTACCGCAAGTCGGAATTCCCGCCGGAGCTGATCCCGCCCATCGAGTGGGGTTGCCGCTGTTTCCTTGTCGCGAATGGATTTGCATCGGTACAATCATCATTATCCTACAAGAAATGTATAGAAAAGGTCGATCCGGTCTTTCGTGAAAGTTTGGCAACGGGCGGCAAGATCTTCTCTCCGGCGCATGCCTATTTTTCCCGGCAGCGGCCGGAATATATACGACAAATCATAAAACGTATAAAAGAAAAGTTCGGTTATGCCCAAGATAACGCTCGATGAATTCTGTGCCCATTGGGTAAGCGGGAAATGGACGACTGCAATGGCCAGCCGGCTGGAGAACAACGCCTTCAACTTTGCCACTGTTGCCGGGGAGTATGCCAAGCGGCAGTTTCAGGCATCCTTTTCTTCCGGCGGTTTCTGCGGCGGAGAAAAATGGGCGCCGCGCACCTCCCGCTGGGGCAGGAAGTTCACGCATCCGGTGATGAACGACACGGGTGCGCTGGCCGCCGGCATAAAGGGGGAAGCCAAGCGGGTCGATATCGTCGGGCGTCGGAGCAACAATACCCGTATCTTCCGTAAAGGCGCATATTACTGGATATACACGACAGAGCAGAGCGTGCCTCAAAAAGGCAAACGCGGCAGGAAGACGGACCGTTACAAGAACTATGCGGCGGTACATAATACAGACCCGAAATTCGGTCTTTACACCGTAAACCAGTATTCGTCGCGGCGGCCCGTTCACCGGCAGTTCATCGGTTTCTCCCCGAAGATAGAGGACCATATCGCCTTGCATTTTGTCGATATGATATTCGAAGGATTCCCCAAATGATAAAGGACAAATACCCTCCCAAGGAGGATGCCGTACCGGAGCATATACCTACATTTTCTGTGGGGACCGAACCCGAAGAGGTTGCGGAGAACCCCTTCGTGAACATGTATCAAGCGGTAAGACGGGCTATCCTGACCATCCGGGAGAATCCGGACGATCCGTCGTCTCCCGCGTTCTTCAGGACCATTGCCATAGACAACGGGCAGTTCGCCCGCATTGTCCGTAACGAGAACACGGAGTACGAGACAGCCTTTCCTGCCGTGTTCATCCACTTCGTCAATGTCCGCTACCTGGTGCAGCAACAGCGTATCGGCGAGGGACGTGCTACAATGCGTGTAAGGTTCATTCTCGACACGCTCAACAACTCCGACCCGGAGCGCGAGTGCGACCCGTTCATCGTCTTCCAGCGCCTGAACACCGCCATACAGGATGCCAAGGACCGGGAGCCGGCGCTCAACGAGCGGTGCAACCTCACTTATTTCGATATGCCGCAGACGACCAACATGCTGCAAGCCTACTGGATAGACTACGAGGTATGGTTCCGCGAGACGTCGGCATGGAAATACCGGAACTGGGTGGAGCGTTACCTCGTGATGCCGCCCTTCACGCAGCATGCCGATGCGCCGGAGCATGATACGGCGGGGCACGGACACCATCCCGACCCGACATACGACGCGGCGACAGGGTTCAGACCATCGGTGGAGGTGGATGAACCTGAAAACGGCGGGAATGATACCGGAGCAGGAGAAGAGTATGAGGAATAGAAGCCCCGTCCGAAAAAATCACGGATACGGTAAACCTTTGTAACGGAAGTCTCCTACGCTATGTATAAGACATAAATCAGTGAAGAGATGAAAGACTCAGGAACAGGAGACAACGCGTTGGTGAAGGTATTCGAGTACGGGAATACCCCCGTAAACTTCCGCATGGAGGATGGTGTAGTGATGGTGAATGCCACGGCGATGGCCCGGCATTTCGGGAAGAGACCGGTGGATTATTTGCGGCTGCCCTCCACCGTGGAGCTGCTCGGGGCAATTGTGAGAAAATCCCACATTTGTGAGCAGAAGCTGGTTATGACGGCAAAAGGCAGTCCAGAATATGGCGGAGGAACCTGGATGCATGAGGACGTCGCCATCGACTTCGCCCAATGGTTGAGTGTCGATTTCCGCCTGTGGGTGAACGACCGCATCAGGGAACTGCTGCGGTACGGCATGAGCGTGACACCCGAAGTCGTGGAACATGCCGCCGACGACCCGCGGTTCGTTCTGGGTGTCGTGGACCGTCTGCGTGAGGGTTACGCGGAAGGCATCCGGCTGCGGGAAGAGAACGACCGCCTGCTCGACACGTTGGAGGTACAGGCCCACAAGGTGGAGTTCTACGACAAGGTGCACCGCTGCCGCCGGGAGCGGGAGAACAGGCGCATTTACCGCATCTCCCAGATTGCCGCGGAACTCGGCATGACGGGAGCCGAGCTCAACAGCATACTGGAAGAGAAAGGCGTGCAGCGAAGGTGCGGACACATCTGGGTTCCCACGCGGGCATACGACGGCAAGGGCTACACTTGCAAGAGGACGTTCCGCAACGGCTTCGACGAAGACGGGGAGCCGGTCTTCTGCACCTTCACTGTATGGACGTCCAAAGGACGGGAGCTCATCCTGAGCCTGTTCGAATGACGGGGAGGCGGCAGGATAGAAAATCTATCACGACGGGAGGCAGATACCTCCCGTCCTTTGTTTTCAACCTTTTGCATTTTCTTCCGCTACTCTTATTCAAAAAATTGTTCCACATGGACATAAATACGCTTCAATATGTCGTCGGTGAGGCAAAGACGGGAGAACCTGCCGCCATCCGCTTCTTCGGGCGCGTGACGGAGGAGAGCACGGCCCGTTTCAATGAGGAGTTCGACTTCCTGGAAAATGTCATCCGTCCTTCGTGTATCCGCGTGCTTATCAACTCCGAGGGCGGCAGCGTGCTCTACGGTATGTCCACCTATTCGACCATTGCGGGTGCCAAGGTCGATACGGAGTGCATCATCGAGGGGGTCGCGGCGTCGATGGCCTCGATCATCTGGGCGGCCGGGCGCCGCTCGCTCATGCGCGACTACGCCATCCTGATGATCCACAATCCGATGTTGCCGGGCGAGGACCCGGAAGACGGGGCTTCCGATATGGTACAGGCATTCACCAGACAGATAGAAACCATTTACCGCAAGCGCTTCGGACTCAAAGCCGAACATATCCGTGCCATCATGGACGGGGAGGCGGGCAAGGACGGGACCTATTTCGATGCCCAGACGGCCGTCAGGGCGGGGATCATCCCAGCGGAGAATGTCATACGCACCTCGAAGCAGTTGCGCGAGAAGGTTCGGGACGAGGTCGCCTCAATGACCGACACTGCCGCCATTCAGGAGCTGATGAGCCGGGTCTCGGCGGAAAATAAACTTTTTGAAATGACAGAGGCTACTCTTAATCAAACGGAAAACGATATGGCAAACGAAAACAAGACACAAGGTTTCGAGTACGGTGCGATTGCCGCCTCGCTCGGCATGAAGGATAAGGAAGTCAAGGACGTCATGGCCCGCATCTCGGAATTGGCGGCGCTGGAACCCAAGTATAAGGAGCTGGAGAAATCGCTCAGCGACGCCCAGACGGTCATTGCCGGCAAGGAGGCCGCGATACAGAACCTCCAGAAAGACCTTTCGGCAGCCACGGCGCAGCTTTCCGTTTACCGAAAGAGGGAGCAGGAGGAGCAGACCTCCCGCATCGAGACGCTCGTCGAGAATGCCATCACCGAAGGTAAGATCGACCGTGAGTCGAAAGTCCAGTGGGTCGAGATGGCGACCTCGAACTTCTCTCTTGCCGAGAGCACGCTCTCCTCCATTCCCGCGCGGGAGAAGATCTCGCAGGCCATCGCCTCCGACACGAAGAACGTGCAGGCGGCAGCCGAGGCGGCCAAGACTGCCGAGCAGCTGATGGCCGAGAAGGTCACGGAGGTCGTGGGTAAGAACTTCGAGTTCCGCAAGCTCGGATAGCATATCCTTCCGGGGACATCCCGAATTTTATAAACTGACATGCCGGAGACCGTGTGTCTCGTGCGGAAGACAGTCCGCCCGTCGGCTGAGATTCATTGCAAAACAAGTAAACTCATTCGACAATGGCAGATACTGTAAACTTTCTTCAGAACGGTTATTCCGGCGAGGTGCTGGAAGACCTTCTGACCTATACCGTTCAGGGCAACGACACGGTGCGCGAGGGTCTTATCCACATCAAGACGGGTATCCAGCACCGCTACACGCTTCCGGCCATCAAGCTGGGGAACGTCATCCAGGACAACGTTCCGACCCCGCAGCCTATCCACGGCGCCAAGGGGGACGAAGGGTTCAACGAGTACCAGCTCACGGAGCGTTACCTCGAACCCTCGGACTTCATGATTTACGTGGAGTTCAACCCCCGCGACTACGAGAAATACTGGAAGTTCGCGCAGCCCGAGGGCAACCTCGTCTTCCGCGAGCTCGACCCGAAGATTCAGGCCACGATGCTGCGCCTGCTGATCGAGAAGAAGAACGAGTATATCGGCAACGCTATCTGGACGGCGGCAAAGGGTGGCGAGACGGTGGCCAAGATTACGGAACCCACAGGTTGCACGAAGATCGGTGCCAACCGTGAGAAGTATTTTGACGGCGTGATCAAGCGAATCATCGATAACGTGAACGCCACGGACGCAGAGATCATTGCCGGCGGTCAGTGCGTGGTCTCGGGCACCACCGAACTGACGGACGGTGCGGCGGTCGAGGCGGCCCTCTACGCCATGTGGAAGAAGTGCTCCAAACAGATCCGCAAGAAGAGCTCGCTGGTCTTCATCGTCGGCTGGGACGCGTGGGACGCCTACGACCAGTACATCTCGGACAAGCAGGTCAAGTACTCGGAGAATACCGAGGTGAACAAGTACCGCTTTAAGGGCAAGCGCGTCCTCCCCATCGTGGGTATTCCCGAGCATACGATGGTGCTGGGCGAGTTCTCCACGGGCATGGACTCGAACCTCTGGATGGGCGTGGATTATGCCAACGACACGGATGTCCTGAAAATCGATCGTCTGCAGGCCAACTCCGAGCTCTTCTTTTTTCAGATGCGCATGAAGATGGACGTGAACATCGTCCGCCCTGGCGAAATCGTCGTACATACCGCCTACAAGAAAACCGTATAACCCGATATTTCCACCTTTCATCTGATTTGAATGTCTCACCCGGGGAGCGGAGTCGAAACCCCGCTCCCCAAATTTTTTCCGACAACGATGGCAAAGAAAATCAATACGGAGGAGAAGCCTCTGACAGAAACCGATGATACCCTGCGAGATGAAGCAACCGCTGCGGCCGATATACCCGATGAAACTGGCGCCGTACACTCCGAAGCGGCGTCGAATCGGTCCGGGACGAAGACCCCGTCAAAGCCGGAGAAACCGGCGGAAGAGAATCATACGGGAGCGCAGACACGGGACGCTCATGTGCTCGACCTGCTGAAAAAGTTCCCGTCCTATCCCTCGCTGTACATCGACGCGCATGGCGGAACTTTCTCTCCGGACACGCCGGCCGCCATTCGGGGCGAGGCGGTGCTGTACGAAAATCCCTTTTACAACGAACTTAAAAACAAATCATAGCCTATGGCACTCGGAAATGTATTTATCAGGGACGTGGACGGCAATATCCCGTACGACACCGGCTCCTCGGGCGAGAAGGTGACGGGACTGCTGTTCGACGTGTCGTTGCAGCCGGAACTCTTTACCGAAGGTTACGGCAAGACGAACGAGTCGAAACTCAGGCTGGGCGATGTGTGTTACATCACCTCCTTCAAGTCCGCCGTCAGCGATTTCGGCATCATCGAGCGTGTGGAGGCAACCGAAGAGGAAGAGGCAACCGTGAACTTCCTGCACGGCATTCCGGCTTACCATATCCGCGAGTTCTTCCGCATGTCGGGTAACGTGAACGGCACGGGGAAACTCTACGTGATGTTTGCCGACTGTTCCGCCACGTGGAATGCGATCGAAGTGATGCAGCGGGCCGCCGGAGGCATGATCTCGCAACTCGGTATCTGGACCGAGCAGCCGCTGTGGAAAGCGGGCGGTGCAGCGGAAAAATACGGTCTGAATCTCGTAAAAGGGCTGAACGATGTCGCCGTTTCTCTGGCGGAACAGAACCAGCCCTTGTCGCTCGTCCTCTCGGCCAATCCCTCCAATACGGGATCGGACACGACCGAGGGTCGTCAGATCGACCTGAACCGCATTCCCTCGTGCATCTGCGAGGCGAGCCGTATCAGCTGTATCTTCGGGCAGGCACACCACGAGGCCGTCTCGCTCATGCAGATGCGCAACCGCAACCACACACCCGTGGGATTCCTCGGAGCCGTGATGGGAGCCCTTGCCAAAGCCAATGTGCACGAGTCCATCGCGTGGGTGAAGCAGTTCAACCTCTTCACGGACCATTTTCAGGAGATAGAGTTAGGCTTCGGAGATATCAATCTCGACGAGGCAGAGGAGAACTTTCTGAGCCTGAACCGTTATGAGTCGTTATCCCCGTCACTGCTCGACGAGCTGGACGACAAGGGCTACATTTTCCCCATCAAGTACGCCGGGCGCGAGAACGGCATCTACATCTCGAAGGATCAGACCTGCTCGACGGGAGACTACCGCACCATTGCCCGCAATAGGACGATAAACAAGAGCCGTCGTGCCGTGCGCGAAGCCCTGCTTCCGTACGTGAACTCGCCGCTGATGGTCAACCCCTCGACGGGATTCCTCGCGCCGTCGAAAATCACCTCTTTCAAGACGCTTGTGGGCGATATTCTCGCCAAGATGCAAGCAGCGCAGGAGATTTCCGGATATGCCGTGACTATCGATGCCAACCAGAACGTGCTGGTGGACGATACGCTGCGCATCTCCTACGTCATCGTGCCGGTCGGTGTCGCCGTGAAGATCTACGTCGAGGAGGGGCTTTCGCTAACCGCTAAATAATCCGAAATATGGCAGTAATCAATAATGTGGCATACTCGTGGTCGATGATAACGCTTGCTTCGACCGCACTGGGCATCGACGAGGGTTCGACCACGCTCGAAGGCGTGTCGGCCATCAAGTGGTCGAAGAAACGCAAGGTGGAAAGCAACTACGGCATGGGCGGCCGTCCCATCAGTCGCGGGTTCGGGAACATCACCTACTCGGCATCGATTACGATGGACTACGCCACGCAGCAACTGCTGCGCTCGGTATACGGCTCGCTGCTCGAAATCGGGGAATTCGACCTGATCATCTCCTTCGCCAACCCCATGGCTTCGGACGACTGGACAACCACCACAGTGACCCTCAAGGGCTGTATTTTTACGGAGGATTGCCTTGAAAGTCAGCAAGATGACACGAATATCACCCACGAATTCGACCTCAATCCGTTCGATATACAAATCGGTTCGGGAGATACTATTTAGGGTGTTTTATGGACGTAACTTTTGAGGGAAAATCCTCAACCGGAAAAAACGAATGGCTCACGCCGCCACATATCCTGAGGCGGCTGGGGTCGTTCGATCTGGACCCCTGCGCTCCCGTGAAACGTCCGTGGGATACGGCGGCGCATCATTATACCATAGAGAATGATGGACTCCGGCAACCGTGGTTCGGGCGTGTGTTCTGTAACCCGCCGTATGATACGACACTCATCGTGCAGTTCATCAAGCGCTCCGCAGAGCATAGAAATGCTATCGCACTGACCTTTGCCCGTACGGATACTCGACTATTCCACGAACTGATATTTCCCAATGCCGATTCGATGCTTTTCATCAAAGGAAGACTGAGTTTCTATCATGCGACGGGTGAACAGGGTGGCACGGCGGGGGCTCCTTCCTGTCTGATTGCGTTCGACAAAGAAAATACCGCAGTGCTTGAACGCTGCGGTATAGAGGGTAAGTTGGTGAAACTATGATGGTATCCAGGTTGTGTCGTTTATTGTCAAGGGATATGCCAGCATATTCTATCTATTATACAATCTCGATGTGCTTTGTTCTGTCAAATGAACTGTGCTCATTACTGAAAACATAGCCCAACTGGTTGCTGATGCATTGTGTATTCCCGATGACCTTATCGATGTTTCTGTGTGAATGTCCATATATCCAGTATTCGATGGGACTTGCAGCAATATAATCTCCCAACTCAACTGTAAAAGCGCCATTCAAGTCACTGCCCTTGAACTCGGGAGACATCAACTCGAATGATGGCACATGGTGAGTTGCCACAATAATGTGTTTCGCCTTGCTGCTGCTTACGGACTCTCTCAGAAACTTGAAACAACGGTAATGCTCATCATTGAACCTGTTAAAGTCTAACGGCTCTACACCATATCGTATCCTGCGGAAGTCACTTATAACGGCTTCCGTTCTGAAAGCATCCTGCAATGGGATATGCGCCCAAAGGGTTGTGGCAATAAGCTCGATGTCATCGCCCAACGGAATAGCCGCATTATAATGGCAGGTCACATTCTCACGAATATTCAACGACCAGCCGTTGTAGAGTTTATCCAGGTCGAACAACTTGTAGAACTCGTGATTGCCGGGAATAACTACTACCTGCCTGTAGTTCTTAGACGCCCAGTCCCAAAACGGATGCTTGGAGTAGTTGTCATCGCCGATATAGCCGATGTCGCCGGCCAATACAAGTATATCGCCGGCCACTTCCAATGGATTCTGTTTCAGATAGCTGCTGTTCTCCGCGAACTCGAGGTGCAGATCCGATGCGTATTGTATCTTCATTTTACTTCGCCGATAAACATCTCTTCAAGAATGTCAATGTAACTTGCTATATCCTCCGACGGGCGTCCCAAAGCCGCTTCAAGCCCCTGATTTGGCAGCATCTCTCTTATCTTTGTCACGAAATCGGTTACACTCTGTAAAATAGCTGAGGTTACGGGAGTCGGATCACCCAACGGCGTTGTGGCAACCAATTTGAGCACATCAGAGCGATGTTTCTTGATATGTTTCGTGTTCACGTGATGTCCTTGTTCTTTCTCCGCCAGCAGATTCAAGTATGCTTTAATCTTAAGAACAATAAGCGCAAGCGGTGATGCCACTTTAAGACCATTGTCCACAAAACTGTTCTTGATGGTGAAGTTATAGTAGTCGTCATCCATAATGATGGCAGAGAGACTTGATACCTCCTCGTCAACAGGGATCGGCTCAATCACAAACCCTGACGGTTCACCGAGAATGTCCGAGTGGCGTGACAGCAGCTCTATCTTTACAGGATATCCCGCTTGGGCTTCTTCAAAACGATAAAGTGTGTAGACTGTCTGACCATCCGTCTCCCTGTCCCGCTTGGTGGGCTTGTACTTGCCGTCACGAATAAATTTCCAGAAAGCCGCTGCAAACTCCGGTGTCATATTCTCCACTATGACAATCATGTCGATATCACTTGTGGCGCGAGGCTTCATGTCTGTATCCCGCAACACGATGTCGCAGGCTGTACCTCCAATAATCACATAGTTGTCGGCATATTTAAGGAATGCCTCTCTGAATTTGTCAAGTCCTGTTACCATATTTCGCCAATCATTATTTCAACCTCATTTTCCACTCTTGCATCGCCGTCATCCTTCAATGTCATATATAGCGATAACTTGTCCACAACCTTCTTGGAACCTATTGGAGGATATTCCCAGACCTCGATTTTAGCTGCTCCGTCTATCTTGTTAAGACCGTAGAAGACATTGTCGCTTTTCATCTTCTTGAACGGCTCTTTCTCGAATGCGAACATAAGCGTATGGTCGGGATTGAGACTAGTGTAGTGTGCCAAAGCATTATAACTGCATACACACAATTCATCATCGGAGCGGATGTCATCACAGTACCAGATCTCCTTGACAGGGTTAATCAGGCAAGGTCGGGCCTTCTCCCATAACGCTTTGCCATCTGACAGGAAATGAACGGTGATTGAACCTCCGGATTCTCTTTTCAACTCACACAGGGAGAACTGCTCCAATACCTTCATTGCGCGTGAGATAGTGATATACTTATACGGAACGAATCTCTCGATATCCTTGTAAGTCTTGCCATCCAACGACATACTCTGCAGATGATAGAACAGTATGTACTGTGCCACAGGGGTCAATGATGACCTCTCGGACACCTCTGCCGAGCGTGCATTGATAACAAGGAATGGAAGAAAGGCGTACTTGTCAGATACGATAAAATAGACACCACGACTAAGCATCCTGTTACGTTCATAGTACACCAGATCATCAAACAGGAATGCGACTGGCTTTCCAAGCGTGCCGCCGATTCTTTTTGAGATATTGGAATACTGCATCGGAGTGTATCTGTCCTTCTTCTTCGGTGCAAGGAGCAAAAACTCGCATCCTTTATAACTTGTCGCATAGAAATTAAAACTGAGTACGGCATCCGTATAGACACCCTTTAACTCAGACCGCTCCATCTTACGGAGTTCCAATCTCTCGTCAGCCAGTATGACATTTATTTCCTTTCCCATGTCTGCTCAATTTTCATACATCATGAAAACTGTGCAAATATAGTGATAAAACACAATATAACAAATATTTGTCGTGATTATTTTTGCAAATAGTGATAAGGACTGTATATGTATTAACTCATAATCTGCTATCTGCCTTCCCATTATGGAAATTTCATTATATACTGGATATATCGCCCGAACAGACGATATTATCAACCAGGTATTTTTGCGGCATTTTGTCAGTCGTTTTTGCGGTGTTTCATCTTGTATTTTTGCGATGACGTGCAAAAATCCGGCGGATACCTTAACCCTTCTCGATATTTCCTGCCTACACTTTAAGAGAACTTTTAACACGTATCGATATGGACGAAAAGATGCTCACACTGGAACAGGAAACCAAGATCAAGGAGAAAGCCCTCAAACTGAAAGAGGAGAAGAAGCTTCGCAAAATCTACCCGATGGCAGTCTTCGGGGAGACGGACTGCGGCGAGAAGGAGGTTTATGTGGCCTATATGGCGGAACCTACTTTCCCGCAGTTCTCGAAATTCATGGCTGCGTCGAAGAAAGACGAGGTGACAGCCATGCGTACGCTTGCCCGCGACTGTTTCGTGGACGGGGACAAGGAACTCGTGGATAACGAGTCGCTGTTCCTCTTCGGGTTGATGGGACAGCTTTCGGAACTCATCACTACCCGGCAGAGCGTACTGGTAAACTTATAGACCGGTGGCGCGTTACGGATGAGCAACGCATCCGCCAGCGGATGATTTACGTGCGCCATTACTTTCCCGGCGTGAACCTGGATACTGTCACGGACGAGGAGTTCGCCATGTTGTCCGAGGAAGCGTTGTGGCTGCACGAACAGATGCTCGTCAGCCGTATGCCGATACCGGTCTCCCTGCCGGAAAAGACTTCCCGATAACCGCCGTAAGCCCCTGCGACTTACGGCGGCTGTTTTTTAATCTCCGCCCTCCTTGCAACACTAATCTTTTATAGCGAACAGCAGATACCATGGCTCAGGAACAGAACTATCAGGTCAATTATACCATCAATGTCGATGCCTCGCAAGGCACCAAGCAGGTTATCGCCTTCGGGGATGCTGTGGGCAAGCTTGTGCAGGCGAAAGCCTCGCTCACGCCGGCTGTGACGAACATCAAGAACATGATGGACGAGATCGACCGTGTGTTCCGTACCAAGAACGGCAAGAAACGCAGCTTCGACTATCGCCTGACCATCGACACGAAGAACAGCGAAGCCAAGCTGGAACGTGTCAAGAACCTCCTTGCCGAGATTTCCACTCTTTCCAAGGGCATCAGCCTTACCATCAATGCCGGACCGGCTCTCGACACGAAGCGGATCAAGGCCAATGCCAAAAGCCTTTATGAAAAGAAGGCTGCCGAGATGCGCAAGGCGGAGGTCGAACGGAATGCCGCCTCGTCCGTCACGACGATGACCGATGCACAGAAACGCATCACCAAGGCCATCGGTAAAATCAATTCGGCATTGACGTCCGTCTCGCAAGGGCGGGAACTCAATATCAAGACCGATGTGGCCGAACGTCGTCTGCAAAAAGTCCTCTCCCTGCTCGGGCAGCTCAAAAGCGCATCGTCTTTCAGTCTGAACATACGCGGTGGTCTTCCTGCGGGCATTTCCGGCGGGACGACCGGTGCGTCGTTCTCATACATGCCGGATGTCCCCGTTCCGTTTGCCCCTCAGCCGTTCGTCATGCCCGAGAAGTCCCGGCAGAAGTTGATGGAGCGGCTCTATACCGACCAGCAGATGCACCGGCAGCGCATGGCGCAGGAGGAGGAACGCTATGCGGTGCAGCAACGGCGGAACAGCCTTCGCATGGCGGAGCAGGAAGAGGAACGGGGACGCCGCAATGCCGCCCGCGAGGCGGAGCGCCTGCGACGGCAGGCGGAAGCTGCCCGACGCAAAGAGGCTGCGGCGGCACAACGGGCCGAAGAGAGACGCTACAAAGCGGAGATTGCCGAGCAGCAGCGAGCCGAGCGAGCCGCCCGGCAGCGTGAACGGCGCACGGCCATGCAGTCCGTGCGACTGATGCAGCGTGAACATACCGCTGCCGGGACGCTTTACCGCAGCAAACGCCGTGCGGCCATCAACCGCATCCAGTATTCGAAAGTCCCGTCTCTCAGGAATCTTCCTTTCGCCTCGATGCTCAACGCCTATATGGGCTACAGCCTCGTGCGTTCGGAGCTGACGAAAGCCATCGACTACTCCAATATCATGGAGTCGGCACACTCCATCCTACGGGTGGCGGATGCCGATCTGAAAACGTTCGAGACACGCTTCGATGAGATGGCGCGTCATGTCCGCAAGATCGGCATCGACACGAAGTTCACGGCAGTTGAGATTGCCGGAGCAGTGAAGTACCTCTCGATGGCGGGCATGAATATCGAGACCATCCACAAGTCCATACGACCGATTACGAACCTGGCGCTCATAGGCGACAATGACGTGTCGTACATCGCCGATCTGGCGACCAACATCATGGCCGGCTACGACATCAACAACGAGAGCATGGACAGCGTGGCGGACATCATCGCCTCCACCATCTCGCGCTCGAACGTCAATATCGTCGAGGTTGCCGAATCCTACAAGATGGCTGCCGGCTACCTGCGTATGGCGGGTGTCGACTTCACGGAGGCGACCGCTGCCATCGGCCTGCTGGGCAACATGGGTTTGAAAGGCACGCTGGCCGGCACGTCGCTGCGTGCCATGGCCACACGCTTCGCCAAGCCGACCAAGGAGTCCCAGAAAGTCCTCGACCGTCTGGGTGTGAAGTTCACCGAGCAGCGCAACATAGAAGGCGTCATGGTCGAGAAGCTGCGGCCCATCGCCGACATCTTCGAGGAGCTAAACCGCAAAGGGGCATCTATGGCAGATATGCAGGCCATCTTCGGCAAGATCGGCGGCAATGCGGCCATGATGCTCGTGCGCAACTACGACCAGCTGCGCCCCCTGACGACCCACAACCGGGGTTCGCAGGGTATCTCCTCGGAGCTGGCACTCGTCAAGCAGAACACGACCAAGGGTTTGTGGGCGCAGGTAACCTCCCAGCTTACGGAGAGTTTCATGCAGGCGTACCAAATACTCGAACCAACGATCCGCAGTGTCCTGCGCTCGCTGCTGGAAAGGTTCAAGGCCCCGGAGTTCACGCGGGGACTGGTAGCGATCGGGAATGCCCTGCTCGATGTCTTCACGGTCATCGGCAGTATCGGCGCGTGGGTCACGCGCAACTTCCACTGGATAGAGCCGATGCTCTTTACCGGAGTGGTGGCGGCCAAATTGTTCAAGGTTGCCGGAGCCCTGACCAACATCGGCATCGCCGTCGGGTTCATCGGCAAGCAGTCGGCCGCAGCAGGAACGATAGAAGCCGTGCAGGGGCTCATCGGATTGGGCGGCACGGGCAAGCTCTCCTTCGCGCAGAAACGGGCCATCGTCTCGACGATGCAGGCTGCGGGAGTCACAGGCCGCGGGGCGATGATGCAGGCCCTGCTGGCCGGCGGCGGGACTATTGGTGCGAAGAATGTCCTGCAATCGCTCTTCGCTACGCAGGTGGCGACCGGTAGCGGCCTGACCGGTGCCGCCGCCTCGCTCAGTGCCATAGGTACGGGAGCCGTTGCGGCGACAGCCGGCATCGCGGCTTTGGTCGGTGTCTTGGGATGGGTAGCTTATAAGACTTGGAAGGTTAAGGAGGCGAAGGATGCCGTGCTGGAGGAGATCGAGCAGAATCGCAAATACCGCTATCCCTCCATCGAGGCTTTGTATTCCTCTCTGAGCGAGACCTACAATATGGCCATGAAAACCAAACGGGCTGTGGAAGAGGTCGTCGCGGGGAAAAGCATCGAGGAGGCGTCGGGTCAGAAGATCGGAGCATTCACCGGCAATTGGTGGACGGCATTTCTTGCCGAAGGAGGTGCGGCCATGTCCAGTTCCCACTCAGGGGTCTACCACAGCCCTGGGTATTCCTATGACGATGCGCGTCAGGCAGATATCCGAAATGCGCTCATCACCTTGGCCAAACGGGACAGCCAGACCCGCATCAACGCTGCCTATGCCGAGTTCGGAAAGTTGGGTACCGTGCTGGAACTGGACGCTTTCCTGAAAACGGTAAAGGAACGCTACGGACAACAGGACAAGGAACTGGACAAAAGTCTGTGGCGCGTAGCGGACGGGAAGATCATCTACACTACGGATTTGGGAGACAAACCCGAAGCGGTCGCGGCACAGACGTACGACTACGCCCGTTACATGAACGAGAAGACCGTCCCGGAGATTATCCGTGCGGCGACACTTTATCGGGATGCCATCTCCAGTCCCGCCAAGGCTCAGGAGCTGATGCGCCGCGGCGGCTTCGATTTCGAGCAGCTTGCGGGATGGGGATTCTCGCAGGACAAGGACGGGCACTGGGTGCAGCGTGTATTGGGCAAGGACGCCACCGACGCGCAGCGTGTGGACAACATTGCGGACCGCAAGCTGGCCCACAACTCCCTCGTCAAATTCTTCTCCTCGCTGCGGCAGACATTCGGAGGTTCGGCAGAGGCTGCGGAGAACATTCTCCGCGTAGCGGGATTCACTCCGGACCAGTACAGCAACGAACCGGACTCGAACGACACACGCCCCTTTGCCACGAATCCCATCACCAACAGTCATCTGCCGGATGACGGCGGAGCCGGCGGCAACTACTCCGGAACGGGGCGGCTCTCGTCGGCGGCACCCAAGCAGGTCATCGTCAATATCGACAGCCTGCTGAGCGTGAAGACCATTGACCTGCTGAAAACAGAGGCGGGACAACGGGAGGAGATACAGAACCTGAAACAACAACTCGCCGAGGCGCTTATCGATGTCGTGCATGACTTCGATGCCTCGTGGAACGCTTAAACGCTTATGTCACGATTACTTAAAATAGCGGCTTCGACCCTGCTGAGCGGAGGTATCCTCAATAACGGTACGCTGGGAGGCTATATCAGCAATGCTACACGCTTGGCGTTGGGCATGGGACTTGCCGAGCTTGAAGACGGGCAGGTGCATTATTTCTCCAAGCACCACGACCTGCTGAAACGGGCTGTCATACAGGTCGCCTCGCAGACGGCATACGGTCTGCTGCGCTCCTATCCCCGCTACCTGAAATACTGGGAGCAGCGCGTGAGGGACAAATATCTGGAAACGCAGTCGCAGTCCAGCCTCGCCAACAAGACGGGGCAATACTACCAACTCATCAGCGAGCAGAAGGCTGTCGCCCAGAAGAAGAACTATACGGATACCATCGTCGGAAGGACCGTCGCCGACTATCTGGAACTCTCCATCTCCAAGAAGGGGCAATACTACGACAACAAGGAGTGCAAGGTGGAGCCCAACAGCAAGTACGGTCTCGTGACATTCGTCGATCTGGGGCCACAGATACAGGTGTCGAGCCGCAACAACATCCTTTTGACGCAGGTGCAGGGGCGGGACTATACCCGTAAGGAGTACATCTCCGGCGGAGACTTGGAAATAACCATTAACGGTAAAATCACCTCCAAATATCCCGATGTGTACCCCGAAGCCGAGGTGTCGAAGTTCATCAAGCTCGTGCAGTACAAGGGTGTCGTGGATTGCGACAATACCGTGCTGCGCCAGTTCAACATCACACAACTCATTATCCAGAGTTATACATTTCAGCCTACGGACTGCCGCAATGTGCAGCCCTATACGCTCACGTGCGTGGCGGTGGAGCCCTCGGAGGCTGTGGAGCTGATATCCGCCGGCCAGGAGGTGGTCGACACGGCTATCAAGCACACGAACAAATGGATCAAGTGGGTGAAGTTCGGAACAGAGGTCATCGACCCCGCCTCACTCTTAAAATTCACGTGGCTATGATGGATGTATTATGTTGCCGGATTACCATAGGAGACGCTGATCCGGCGAATCCGATGAAGATAACGGACGGCGTGGAGATCACGGAGGTGCACACCCTTGAAATCAACGAGAGCTACAAGAAACTTATCGGCACGGCAAAGGTTACCTTTCCCAAAGGGACGGTGTGCCGGTCCACCATCATCGGGACTGTGACGCTCGAAGGCAAGGACGCCTCGCGCCTGACGACTGAAATCATGCAGGACGGCGTTATCATCGAGAAACGTACCACGCAGCGGCTGGTCGATGAGACGACCTTCAAGGTCGGACAGCGTATCAACATCAAGCTCGGATACAACGGCGTGATGAAAAACATGTTCGACGGCTATATCACCGGCTACAACTCCGACAGCATGCTGGAAATACAGTGCGAGAACATGGCCTACAAACTTAAACTTAAAACGGCTCCGCATTTCGAGACGCCGGCAAAGGGGACTACCGTGAACGAGGTGCTGGAAGGGAAATACGACATATTGAAGGATACGGGATTCAAGATACACTCCGACACGAAAAAATGCGAGATACATATCGGCAAGGTCAAGGTTACGGACAATTTCACCGTGGCGGACATCCTCTCCGAATGGTCGAAATACAAGGTCTACTGCTTCCTGAAATACGATGCCGAGGACGAGGGTGCGATGCCGTCGATTGCCGTCGGCCGCCCTTATTCATCGAGCAAGGCGCAGCCGCTCTTTCCCGAGGACGAATCGACGGGGCCGTTCAAAATCCGTTTCAACGAGCATGTGGCGCAGAGCGACCTGAAAGTCGTGAAGACCGACCCGAAATTCCTTGCCGTAACGGGCAAAGCCCTCGGAACCGACGAGAAGTTCTTCGAGGTCACCATACGCCTCAATCCCGAATACGACCCGACGGTTGCCGGCAGCAGGCAGTACCAGACGGTGAACGCCACGCAGATCTCCAGGAAGACGCACAAAGTGACGGGCAATACGACGGCGACAGGCGCCGCGACGAAGACCAAAGTGGATCTTTCGACCTATACCATCGTGCCGTACATGTCGCCGCATATAGGCATCACCTCCGACCAGCTCGTGGAGGAGACGACAGAGTATTTCCGCAACTACAATCTGAACGGCATCACGGGCAGCGTGACCGTCTTCGGGGATTTCGGGCTGACGCCGGCCGTGCAGGTGGAACTCATGGACAACCGCAACCCCTCGAAGAACGGCGTCTATCTCGTGGAAGAGGTGACGACCACATTCGGCGTCGGGGGATACAGGCAGAAATTGAGCATCCCGTACAAAATAAAGTCCTCCAAGGATTAGTCCCAGTCATTGAAATCGTCGGGGTCTGCTTCCACACAGGGCAATTCCGGGTAAGGGGTCTCCTGTCCGTGACAATGGCATTCGCACTCCCCGTCTTCCTCCCGGCAGCGGCACCTTCCCTCCTGACAATTACAGCCATGCGCTTCATTGTCGGGGTTTACATCATTATTATCAGTCATCGTTTTCATTTGCAGATTCATAAACGGCTACAAAAATACGAAAAATTGTCCGGACAAATGGAGAATCAGGGAATTTCAGTTTTTTTAAGAAGCCGATTGCGTCTATCCCTTTCGACGCTTTTATTTTTTCTCTGTGGCCTTGCGCAGCAGAACGTATTCTCCGGAAGCGGCGGCATTGAGCCGCAGGATGGAGTCATTCCCGATCTCGCAGGTACGAATTTCCGGAAGGATTTTTCGCAACAGCCTCTCCACATCCATGTTGTCGCAAGCCATCAACGTCCAGCAAAGACCGCTTATCGTGAGCGAATCGCCCTTTATCGTGTAACGTCCGCCCATTTCATTGCAGTTTGTCTTGATACCGACGGTGCTGTCTTCATTGAACGTGATATACTGCCGCACATCGGGGGCTATCTCCGACGGGCGGGCATACAGGGAGTCGTTCAGCACGACATTCCTTATATACCATTGTCCGGTGATTGAAATCTCCGGGATAACTGCGGCCGTATCTGCCGCGGAACCGTCTGCGGGTTTTGTCCCCCGTCCTTTGCAGGCGGCAAGCGTCATTGCTGCAACAGCCGCCATAATAAACAGGCTTCTCATATAATATTTCTTTTTTATTCTGCCGGTATCTTCAAAGGTAGCGTATTTCGAGCAAAAACTCATGCAAGGGTTTACAAATAACATATAATTAACATGAAACGCGGCTGCGTGTTTCTCTTCATCACAGGAGTTCTGACCGGGGGTTAGACCATAAACCGACGTGCGGGCCTATTCTTTTGCAAAACAATCATATGTCATCAGATAAATCCAACCAGCTGCTTATCCGCGAGGCTATCCGTAAGATCGCCCTCGGCCGCAGCATGGAGCGCATCGGGATGGCTCCGGGCGGCATGTCGGGCGTTGGTACGGCGCGTATGGTTCACGGCTATGTCGCCAAGATCCATAACGACCCCTCGGACGGGGAGTTTGCGGAGTACGGCGGCACCGTCGATGTGGGGGAATACCCCGACGAGACCGCCTCGGCGGAGCCTGTCATCCACAAGGGCGTATTGCTCGCGGCAGCGGTAAACGACGAAGGAGGCTTCCTGCTCGTTCCCACGTTGTTTTCCGACGTGACCATCTTCATGGACTCTGCTACCCGCTACGCTTATGTGGTGAACTTCTCCCATGTGGACATCATCCGGCTCAATGCCCATACGGAGACCACCATCGGTGTTACCGAGACCGAAGAGCTGGATGCGGAATCCGACACCTCTCCGGATTATGACGAACTGGAACCTACGGGCAATGCGACCTCCACCCGGTATACGGCGACCGCCGTTACCACCACCGTCAGGAATGACAAGGACAAGGAGGCGACGACGGTCATCGGGGCGGAGAACATCACCCATACCGTGGACAAGTCGGAAGTCAGGCAGACGGCGGACAAGGTGGTGCAGAAAGTGAACTCCACGACCGTTGCCGTTTCCGACGGCAAGGTGACACTCGGCGACGAAAACGCCACCGAGCCGCTTGTGCTGGGAAATGAACTGGCGCAACTGATGCTCGACTTCCTGACCGAGTGCAGCAAGATCATGACGCCGACGCTGATGGGGACGATGTCGCCCATCAATATTCCCAACTTCACGTCGCTGACCTCCCGTATCCAGAAATTCCTCTCCAAAACCAGCTATACGAAATGAGCGTACAACTCCATCCCGATATCGGACAACTGGACCGATCGAGTCTTTGCTACTCGATCTATTCGCAGTTGTATCACAACTTCTTCAATGTCCAGGAACGCAAGAGCGCGGAAAATCCTTACGGCATCGAGGAGGGCGACGAGACGAGCGTGCGCCTGAAGAATACCGCCTACGGCTTCGCCTCGGCCATCGCCGGAGCCGTAACGGGTGAAGGCGGCAGCGGCGAGGGCGGTTTGCTGCTGGACTACCTCAAGAAGTCCGGCGGGGATATGACGGGCATGCTGCGTGCCGCCTACGGTTTCGAGGCGGGTGTCGGAAACACCCGTATTCTGGAAACCTACTCGACAGAAGAAACGGATTCGGAAGGTGTCGTCTCTGCCGTAGAGCATGGCATCCGCATTACCGGCAACCTGCGGCTCGGCGGCGACAGCCTCTATCTCGGAGAGCGGCAGGTGTTGAAATACGATGCGGAGCGTGCCACCGCCACGCTCGACGCTTCGCATCTCGATATGACTGCCGGAACGGTCTCCTGTTCCGGCGAGTGGCTGTTCGGGGAGCGGGAAAGCGGGGTCTTCATCTCTTCCACGCTGTTGCAGGTCGCAGGGCAGGACGTGTATCATCGGGGCAATGCGAACCTTGCCACGGTGGACTGGACGATGCACGATGGTTCGGTGCAGGGCGACCTCGCCGTAGCCGGGGAGGTCCTGCTCGGCGGGGCGTTGTCCGCGTTGCACGGTGTACGGTTAGGTGACGGCGGAAGAACGCTGCTGACCTTTTCCGGCGAGGATGCCGCCTTGAGCGGGAACCTCTCTTTCGGTGAGGGATTCGGCATACGCATTGACGGCAAGGACGTACTCGTGCGCGAGACAGAGAACCGGATACGACTGGGCAGCATCGGCGGCGATTTGCTCTTAGGCAGCGACGACACTCCCAGAATCCGGCTATTTTCGGGTCTCTCGGATATCGACGGGGACTGCCTGCTCGTCTCACCGTACGGACACGCCTGTTTCCCCGGTTCACTGACCGTGCGGCACGACTACGGTGCCGACCTGCTCTCGACCTACCGGACGGATGCTGCGGACGAAGGAATCATCCTCCACAAACGGCTGCGCATGGGAGGTGCCGACGGATTCCTCATTACGGGGGACCGGGAGACCTTATCCTTGACCTCGGACGTGGAGTACGTCGAAGAGGGCGTACAGACACTTGCCCCGCATGCGACCGCTATCGGGCATTATCCCTCGACAAGCCGTTACGCCCCGCAGAACCGTAAGTCCGAATCGTTCGTCCTCACCACCGATGCGGATTTCGTGACGGTCGGCGTGCCGTTGGAGGCCGCCGGACATGTCGGCATCGACGGCTCCGCAACCCGTTTGGCGAACAGCGTGCTATACTTTACCGAGGAGCTGCGCCTGCAAGCCGTCGTTGGAGGGATCAAACACTACGGAGACAGCCTTTTTACGGGCTCGCTCTCCTCGGAGTTTTTCTCCTCGGGCTTTGCCGGCAACGGCTGGGCCATCTGGCAGAACCGCACGACAGGAAATGTTACCGCCACCTTCGACGAGGTGGTGGCCCGCCGTCGGTTCCGCGCCTACGAGTTCGAGGTGAAGAAAATCTCCGCCGCCAACGGCTCGCTATGGGTGAGCGACAGCTGTTCGGGCGACACCGTAGAAAAGTTGTAAGAGATGTCCGTATTCCGCTATTCGACATATAAGATCCGCATCGACCCCGATTCGAACAAGACACAGGGCTTGCAGACCGGGGATATCGTCCGCAGGCAGTATACCGGGCGCGACCGCGCCGTCTATTCCCTTATGGTCGTACTGGAAGCGGGCGTGGAGACGGTCGGCGACAAGGAGGCGCCCTATTTTATAGGGGCACTGCTGGACGGCGACGAGCCGCAGAACGGCGAACTGCTGGATTTCGTGCGTGTCACCAGCCTGTTCGACAGCTCCCGCAGCGGGGCGTTGTACCTGACCGCTTCGGACGGTGAAGCTCCCTATATGGACGTTATCGACGGCATGGCAAGGGAACGCTCGCTCTGCTATCCCGAAATGGCGGGAGGCATCATGGACGTTCCCGACAAGAGTAAGTACACCGTATCCGGAGATTGCCTTGCGGCGGAGTATAAGGCGGCGGATAACGGGGCTTCGCGTATCGTACGGCTGACGCGTACAGTACAACCCTTCGACAGTACACCTTTCGGCTTGAAACAGACGCTCGAAGAGAGTGTCGGACACCCCGAACGGCTGCTCGTCTCGTTCAAGATTCGGGCTTCGGGAGAACATCCGGGCGTTCCCCTTTCTTTCGGCTACACGAACGGGGAGAAATATGACGCCGAGGATACGGTCGCCGTATCGGATGTGTGGGAGTACAAGCTGTGGGTGCTGACCGTAGAGTATCCGAAACAATATGTCCGCAGCTTCCGGCTGGACCTCTCCGGGCTGCTGACGGCGGAGGGCGACTGGTGCGAGGTGGCCGACCTGAACATCATCCGTCTCTCGTCCCTCACCGCCTGTGCGGAGGTGACGAAAGCCCGCGTCGGCAAGGTCTCGGGCATCACGGACCCCGTGTTTGGCGTGCTGGACGGGTACGGGGCTTACTTCCAGAACCTCTATGCCACGCGTAACGTCAATATCGCCGGCACGCTGACTGCCGGAGACGAGAACGGCTTCTCCTCGACCTTCTATGTCGGCAGAATCCACAAGAATGTCATCCCCGACAGCCTCTCCTGCGCTTTCAGCGGGTCGGTAGCGGTCGAAGCCGCCACTCCTGTCGGAATCGGGAGGTGCGTGCAGGTCACGTCCGACAGCCGTCTTGTCGTGCAGCGTGCCGACTGGCGCGAAGCACGTATCGGCAGCCATTACTGTTTCTCCCTCTGGATAAAGTCCGAAGAGGCGGGAACCGCCCGATTGTATCAGGACGAGCACCTTATCGGGGAGATTCCCGTTCCGGAGGGCGGGGAATGGCACCGCTATAAGACCGCCTTCCCCGTGCGGGATTCCGATGCGCCGGAGATGACGCTGGGGATTGCCTCTTCGGTCTCTCTGCTGCTTACGGCACCGCAGCTGGAAGCCGGGAGGACGGCAACTCCCTATCAGGCGACCGACGAAGTATTGTCCTATACGGAGGATTACGGGGCATGGTTCTCGAAGGGCGGCATCGGCGGCACGATCCAGCATCCGCTGCTCCGCCTGAACGAGGACGGCTCGATCAGCTCCCGCGACGGCTCCTTTGTCATCAATCCCGACGGTACGGGACATTTTGCCGGCGGGCGTTTCAGATGGTCGCAGGACACCATCGAGCTGCGCGATGTGACGATCCGCTGGGAAGACCTCGATGAAGAGGTGCAGAAAGAGCTGAAGCCCCGTTCCGTCTCGCTCACAGGCGGCACGGCATTCCATTTTGCCGATGAACTGACCGCCATGGCTGAACCCGCCGCCATCGACATCATCGCCACGGAGTATAACTTCGAACCGACGGCACGACGTTGGGAATATCAGGCTGCGGACGGGATGTGGAAGGATGCCGGGTGCAACGGCCCGCTGTTTCGCCTCACGCCCGATTTTCACGGCTGGGAGGGGCGCGGGGTGCTGACCCTGCGCTATACGGCAACGTCCGGCGGAGAAGAATATGCGGCGACGCACACTCTCTTCAAACTATCCGATGGGGAGAGCGCCTATACTGTATATGTGGAATCGAAGAACGGCACAACCTTCCGCAGCGGCATCGTCTCGACCCTCCTGAGCGCCCGGGTTTACAAGGGCGGCAAGGAGATTACCGGGCAGCTGCCCGACAGCGCTTTCCGCTGGTACCGCACCAGCGCAGACAGCGCGGGCGATGCCCGCTGGAACTCCTTCCCGCATGAAGGGCGAGAAATAGAGATCACAGGGGAGGACGTGTGGCGCAAGGCCGTTTTCGATTGCGAAGTGGAAATAACAAATAACCGATAATCTATTATGGCAGTAAAAGTAGCCCGCGGGCAGGTCACCATCATCGACCAGAACGACGCGGTATCGTTGCAGGCATTCATCGGCTCCTCGCAGCCCCTGACACAGGTGTACAACAGAGACAACAATGCCTATGCCCCTTCGTGGGCGGCTTCTCCCTATCTGGTACTTACCCCTTCGCTCTTCGTCAGCGGTCAGGCGGCGACCGACCAGATCACCTCGGTAGGCAATGCCGCGACGCTTACGGCAGGCGTGAAGAGCGGCTCGGCCAAGTGGTACAAGAACGGTACGGCGATCGTCTCCGGACAGGACAGCTGCACCATCGGCGCGGCATCGGCCAAGTATGCCCTTACCGTCAAAGCCAACCACATGACCGTTTCCGCTCCGCAAGTGCGTTATACTTTCGAGGCGGTTTACATCGACGCCAACGGGCTGGAGATTCCGTTCCGGGCGGAGATTCAGTTCACGCAGCACCTGAACGCCGGAGCGATGATCGCCGCCGTGGCGTATGCACCCGACGGCATCGTATTCAAGAACGACGAGGTGGCGACGCTCAGGGCGCATTGCGACCTGTGGCGCGGAGCCTCTATCGACACGACGAACGTCACCTACGCGTGGGGCATCAAGGATTCGGCGGTATTCGCGGGCACGACACTGACAGCTGCCGCGGCAGCCGGAGCCACGACCATAACGGTCGCTTCGGTAATGAACATGGAGGCGGGAGGCAGGATAACCATAGGATCGGCACAGTACACCATTTCGGCAGTCAACGCCTCCACGAAGGTCGTGACGCTGACCTCCGCACTGAGTGCCGCAGCCGCATCGGGAGCCGCCGTTTCGTGTCCCTACTACAACTCCATGCTGGGTGCCGGCTGGGCATGCCTTACCTCGACCAATCCTCGGGGCGTGACGGCAGGCTGGACGACAAACGAAATCACGATTACGGCAGATGCCGTTCTCAACTTCGAGACCTTCAAGTGCGCCATCAAGGATACGGACACCTCGGCGGGCAACGCCTCGGCGAACAAGGTCGTCTGCGACATCATCTCCTTCACGGATATGTCCGACCCCATCACGGTTGATCTGGTCAGCCAGAAGGGGTTCACCATCAAGAACAACGGCAATGACGTGGATGCCAAAGCCGTGTTATATAGGGGCGGTGAGGAAATCGACACGGGCGGGACAGCTTATACCTATACATGGAAACTGTGGAACTCTGCCGGGACTTCCGTCGTGAAGACCTACACGGGAAAATCCATCACGGTCTCGAAAGCCGATGTGACGGGGAAAGGCGTGCTGATGTGCGAGGTATCGAAATAAACGACATGTCTTACAACGAATACGAGGGTGCCAAATACTTTTTGGGACACCCTCATTGCGTCTGACGTGTTTCCCGACAGGAAAGTCAGTCTCTTGGCATGGATTTCACGATCCCGCTCACGGGGTCGAATTGTACGGCGGCATTGTTGAACAGCCGCTCGATATGCCCGCTGCGGATCATTTCGGAGGTCGGCAGACAGTGAAGGACGGGCGTATCGATAAGGGCTATTCTGTCACTCAGCGAGAGGGCTATATCCAGTTCGTGAGTGGAGAACAGAATGCATTTGCCCTCAGCATGCGCTAACCGTGCGAGCAGGGAACACAATTCGTAACGGTTGGGCATGTCAAGAAACGAGGTCGGCTCGTCCAACAGGATGACGGGCGTTTCCTGAGCCAGAGCACGGGCTATCATAATGCGCTGGCATTCACCGTCCGACATCTTATCCATCGTGCGGCCGGCATACGCCTCCATTCCGACCGAAGAGAGCGACCGCATGACGATTTCCCTATCTTGAGGCTGCATGCGGCCGATCCAGTTGGTGTAAGGGGCGCGGCCGATAGCCACGACATCCTCGCACCGCAGGTTGGCGATGCGTGTGCGCTCGGTCGTGACAAATGCCAGTTGCCTTGCCTTCTCCGGAGTTCTCATGTTTGCGATACAATGTCCGTCGAGCAGGATTTTACCGCAATAATTATGATTCAGTCCGGCTATGGCACGGAGAAGTGTAGATTTCCCCGTGCCGTTCCTGCCAATAAGGGCAGTCAGCTGTCCTCTTTTGAAAGAGGCATCGACCTTATCGAGAAGCCTCTTCTCTGCGTAGCCTATGGAAAAATCGCACAGTTCTATCATACCGTCATCGATTTATTGCGTAAAACCACCCATACGACTATCGGGATTCCCAGCAGTGCGGTAATGGCATTTACGGGCAAAGTGAACATTTTGGAAACGATATCGCAAAGAAGCAATACCGCCGCCCCCGAGAGAAGGGTTCCCGGCAGGAGCACGCGGTGGTCGGCCTCGCGGAAGAGCATCCGCGCGACGTGAGGCATGGCAAGACCGATGAAGCCGATCGGGCCGCAGAAAGCCGTTACCGTGCCGGCCAGCAGCGTCGTCGAGAGAAACAGCAGACCGCGCGAACGGCGGATATTCAGTCCCATCGTTACGGCATATTCCTCGCCGAAGAGCAGGAGGTTGAGCGGTTTGATCGTCCATACGGCCAGCAGCAACCCGACGATGACCGACGGAAGGAGGATGGCGAGCTGCGGCACCGTCACGTCGCCGAGCGACCCCATCGTCCAGATGACGAACGCCTTTAACGCCTCCTCTTTGCTCAGATATTGCAATATCTGCACGACAGCGCTCACGCCTGACGAGAACATCATACCCAAAATCAATATCACCATAATGTCCTTTATGCGGTGTCCGACGGCAGCGATTACGAGCAGCACGACGGCCGCACCCAGCCAAGCCGCTCCGGCGATGCCTATCGACGAGCCGACGCCTGCCAGCACCACGAGCGCCACGCCGAGGCTTGCACCCGAGCTGATGCCCAGCACGTAGGGGCCGGCCAGCGGATTGCGGAACAATGTCTGCATCTGCAAGCCGCTGACCGATAGCGCCGCCCCGGCCAGCAGAGCCACAACCGCCTTTATCAGCCGTATGTTCAGTACGATTTTCGCCGTAGTCCGCGGGCAGTCGCCGCCCGTCAGGGCCGCCCATACGTCGCCGACGGGAATGCGAACCGCGCCCACAGCCAAATCCAACAGGAAGAGGCCGACCGTAAGCACGGACAACGCGGTGAACAGGATGACGGGGCGTGAACGCATCTATTTCAGTTGTTTGTAGTATACGAAATCTTCTTCGACCAACTCGGGGTGGAATATCTTCACGAGGTCGCGCAGAAGAAGGTCGGGATTCACGACGGCCGATTCGTAGTAGTCGTTGCCTCCGGCGGCATTGGTGCGGGCGTTGTTGTTATAGACATAGCCGTTTCGGACGCAGCGGGTATCGGCGAACTTCGGGCAGGCGGCTTTCAGTTCGTCGAGTGTGTTCGCCATGCCGACGTTCAGCCACATATCGGCCTCCGAAGCGAGCAGGTATGCCTCCTCCAAGTCGATAGGCGTCGAAGAGTTGCCCGTGTTCTTCTTGTAGATGTAGTCGCCTCCGGCGTCGGTAATCAGCCGCACGGCATAGTTTTCCGTCGAGGGCATGAACCACGAATCGCCGTAGGGCGTATTGAGCATGACCGACGGGGCATCGAGAACGGCACCGGACACTTTCTGTTTCAGCGCATTGTATCGGATCGGAATATCCGCGAATACCTTTTCGCCCTTCGCGCGTTTCCCGACGACCTCCGAAAGCGCCACCAGCCATTCGGCTTTGCCCAGCGGAGATTCTTCGAGATAATCGCCGACATACATGAACGGGATGCCGAGCTCCTTGAGTTTGCTCTCCATCGCACTGGCCCCGTTCACGCCGAAAAGCAGCACAAGGTCAGGGTCGAGCGACAACAGAAGTTCATAATTGATATTTCCCTCGTAACCCACGTCGCCGATGCTGTCGCGGCGTGCCTGAATGTCGGGATTGGAGATATAGTCGAGTCCCGAAACGCCGACCACACGTGCCGTCTCGCCGATGGCGTCGAGCATGGCGATATGGGTCGAGGACATCGCCACGATGCGCTGCGCATCCCCTTCGAGGACCTGCCCGTCGAAACCCTCGGGAACGGGTTCCCCGTTACGGGAGATGAACAACCGGGTGGTGACGCTATCCGCGCCCTGCCACGGATTCATGACGGAAACCAGCACGCTCTGTCTGCCGTCTGCTCTTTCAATCTTGAATCCCGAGGCATATTCGGGAGCGTAAAGCTGTTTGTTGAAATCGGCAAGTTGGGAACTCTTGCCACGACAGCCTGCAAATGCCAGCGCAAGCAGCACCATCAGGCTCAAATTCTTTAATACTTTCATATCATTACCTTATTTACGTTTACATTATTTTCTGCTTTTCCCGAATTTCGGGGTGATGCCGATGAAGAACTCGAAGTTGATGCCGGGCATAGGACGCGACAGCACCGAGAGATAGTCCTCGTTGAACAGGTTATTGACGGCAAGTTTCAACTGTACATCCAGCGGTTTGAACGACAGCATTTTCTCCAGTGAGATATTGCTCATGAAATACCGGGGCAGGTGGCCTGTCAGCGTGTAATCGTTGCTCGACATGGTGAAACGTTCCGAGTAGTAAGCCCACTTGTAGAGGAACGCCCACGTCCGCCATGACAGCCGTCCTGTCAGCGAGGCGGAGTGCTCCGGCACGTAAGGCAGTTGTTTTCCCACCGACTGGTCGGCGGGCGACATCTTTTCGCCCTCGTTGATGGAGGGGGTCCACGAATAGGAACCGTTCAGGTCTATCAGCCAGTCCTTTGCCGGCTGCACGGCAAGGTTGGCCTTCACTTCGACACCGTAGGCATGGACTTTCTTCACGTTGCGCGGCGAGAAGAACCCCTTGGTCGTCGGCAGCCAGATGATCCAGTCGTCGATGTAGGAGTCGAACCAGCTTGCGCTGCCGCCCAGTTTATATACCCCCTTTTTGCCGACATCGAAACTCACTCCGGCGTCATAGCTGAAGCCGTGTTCGTTTTTAAGGTCGGGGTTGCCGCCCGGCAGAAAGTAGAGGTCGTTCAAAGTCGGAAAACGATAGTTGCGCGATACGGAGGCTTTCACCATCACGTTCCCTTTGCGCGAAATCAGTCCGTCGATGAAGAATGCCGGGATGAGCGGAGCCCATTTGTCGCCCGACATCTCCTCGCGCAAGACCAGCGACAAGCCCAACGGCTCGACAGGCTGCCATTTGGCCGATACAGAACCGGAGAGCTCGACACGCCCCTTGTCATATCCGACGACGGCTTTGTTGCCATCCTGAAGGATGATGTTCTTGTCTTCGCTGCGCACGAGATGCTGGTACACGGATACGTTCGAGGTGAAGAACCATTTCCTGCCGGGCGAGTATTCCGCTTCCGCCTGTCCGTAGAACGTGTTTATCTTGCTCCGCGAACGGGTCATGGAGGCCCAGTTGTCCGGCGCCACCTCACGACGGTAGTCGTAGGCCATCCACGTATGGATATAACCGCCTTTCACGCCGACTTTCCATTTCTCTTTGATATGGTCCCATGACAGGACACCACGAAACGTCTGCTCCCGCTGGCGGTTCTCGAAGGCGGTCTCATCGCCGTAATCGGTCGTGAGCATCGGCAGTTCCCGGTTGGAGTTGATATACCATGCGTTCAACCCGAAACGGTCGCCTTTCAGGGTGTTGTAATATACCTCCTGCAACAGGTGCAGGTCCTTGAACGAACCCGATCGGTTGCGTTCCTTGGGATGATACTGTCCGATGATGTTCTTCTCCTCGTCGTAGATATTTATCTTCTTGTCGTGGTTGGTGTACTTGTAATCGTTGGGCGACGACGAATAGACCGCGCGGGTCGAGACCTGCCATCGGTCGCTGCCGTAGGTGAAGCGGGCGAACTCGTCGAACGTGCGGAACGACCCGATGCCCTGCACGTATTGGGCATGGAAGCCCTCGCCGACCTGCGGCGTAGTACCGAGTTTGACAAGTCCGCCGAGTCCGCCGCCCGTTTCATTCACCGACGACGTGCCATGAAGCAGCGAGGCCTGATCTATGAAGTAGGACGGTATGGTGGAAAAGTCGGTCATACCCAGCATGGGATTGTTGATGCGCATGCCGTTCCACGTCACCTGCGTGTGGCTGGGCGACGTGCCGCGGAAAGCAACGGTGGAGAGCGTGGCGCGTCCGTAACTCTTGACGAACACGGACGAATTGAACGTCAGAATGTCGGCCATCGATAAGGCAATGTTCTCTTTCAGTGCGAGCGAGTCGAACTTCGTCTTCTGCACGCCGATTTCTTTCATCGGGCGTTTGCCCCACACCGTGACCTCGTCTATCTGGTGGATGCGTCGTGTGATTCCCTGCGCGGACAATACGGACGGACAGACGAGCAGTAGCGAGAAAAGTATGTATTTCGTATAAATCATTTGATTCCGTTTTTAGGGTGGGTATTCGCGGAAAAATGTACCGTGGAGGATGCCGGCACGGACGTTTGATGCGGGTCGAACCCATTCTCTTCAAGCAGTTGTCCGTATTCTTCCTCGAACGAGATCTCCTGATGGATTGTATGCTGCTCCTCGATGTGCCGTCTGAGCCGGTGAAGGTCGCTGAACGACACGCTGAACGAGTCGAATCCGGCAGCCCAACCGGAGAAGTCGGCATATTCCGGGGTTTTCTGGTATACCGTTCCCGTGGCGCCTTTCACCTTGTTCACGATCTTGCTGAAATCCCCGGAATTCGGAATCTCGACAAGTACATGCACGTGGTTGAGAAAGGCATTGGCGGCATGTACGCGGCAACCTTTCCCTGTAAAAATCCGTGTCATCCGCTCGAGCATCAATCCTTTTCCCGTTGTCGGAATCGTCATCTTGCGTCCTTTGGTAACGAAGATGAGATGGTATAGGTGTCGTATCCTGCCCATCACTTCCAACAAAATGCGCCGGGGATTATCCCGACATAGAATTCATCGATCAGTTCACCTTCGGACGAGTAGCGGTAGACAATGCCCTGCTGCTGGTAGTCGATGGCATCGGCCACGTAGACATCGCCACGCACGGGGTCGACGGTCAGGCCGTAATAAATCGTACCGCTGTATTCGAGGAACGGGCGCACGGGAACACGTTCCGCATCCACGTCCATCGACCATATGTCCTTGTTGATCCAGTAGAGCTTGTCGCCCGTACCGTTGAGCTGCACCTCCGAAGGCCAGTCGCCCATCTTGAACTTGAACTGCTTCTCTACGGTGAACGTCTCGGCATCGATGCGGTAGAGAGACGGGGCTTCGTAGCCGTAGGGCGAACCCTCGTACCCACCGTCGGTGATCGTCCACATCTTGTGGTTCTTGTCCATTACCAGCGAGGTGGGCTGGATGCCGACTTTCAGTTCTTCTACCACCTGATCCGTTTCGGTATCGATCTTGATGATGCGGTTTTGGTACGACCAGCAGTTGCAATAGACATATTTGCCATACTGCACCATCTGCTCCGTGGAGCCGCTTTCCATCGTCATGTCCGGCACCTGGATGTAACCGGTGATTTCATATTTCTTGGGGTTGATGATGAAGATGCGGTTGTCCCACAATTGGGTGACATAGGCTTTCTCGTCGCTGAGGAAATGGATATAGCGCGGCGAAGTCAGGTTCGTGATGCGGCCCACCTCTTTGAACGTATTGAGGTCGATGGCGAAAATCACGTGGGAATTGTTCACCACGACCCAGCCCTTATTGTCGTGGATGCACATCGATTGCGCCACGTCGCCCAGCTTCATGCCGTTGGCACGGAAGAACACTTCATTCTGCACCTGTTGGGTTTCGGGGTCGTAGTACGACAACGTGGCATTGCCGTACTGGAAGTTGCCCTCGTTGGTGATGAACAACCCGGCTCCGGTAGCGTTGAAATCTTCCACCGCATCTCCGTAGTCCCACTCCATGCAGCCCGCCAGCAACAGCGGCAACCCGCATAGAAGAATGATATGTCGTATCAGATGTTTCATTGGCTTGTTATAAACGGGAAAGAGTACCGGTCTTTCGGCCAGTACCCTGTTCCCTTGTAAAATAATGGGTGTTACTGCTGGGTATAGCGACCGGCTTGCATATCCTCGTAGGTGGGGTTATAACCGCAATTGGTTACAAGCCAGTCTTCTTTCTTGATTTGCTCTTCTTCTACAAAAGATTTGAAGAACGTATAATCAACAAACCGTGTCAACCGGATAAATCGAACTCCTGAGAGTTTTGTTAAAGTTGGCATATTGAAAGTCGTAAGCGATGCTGCATTTGCAGCACAAAGTGTTCCATCAATGGCCTGCAATTTGGGGCATGAAATAGTTTTTACGGCACGAACAGTCATACCAACACCCCCGACATGTTCCAATGACGGAAATGTAAAATCTTTATTTGATGCCATAAAATCTAAAGAACCATATAAAATATTATTAATCACCCCTTCTTTGATATATTGAGGATTGCTTGAACAACCGACTGACTTTAAATTCGTAAAATCATAATCATAGTTAGAAACAGCGTTCAGATTACCGATAATACATAACTGACCTCCGACAATTTCCAATTTCGGGAACGAGATATTGTTTGCCATTGTAGTTTCGATGCTTAAATATCCATCTACACTTACCAAGTTAGGGGCTGAAACGCCTTTTTTTGAACCTCTTATAATTTCCATATTCCCGTAAACTCGTTCAAATTGGAATACAGGATCTGTTGTCATATTGCTAGAATACTTAAAATTCTTAATACTCTTAAAATTCAATTCTGGATCTATTCCAACACTTGAACCGGTAATACCGCTCGGAGCTAGAAACATGCTAACTTGCGACATATCCTCTTTTGTGATAATTTTTGAGAATATAGTCCCGTCTGTAATAGAAATTAAAGGTTCGTTATCCTCAAAAGGTACAAAATTTACTTTGCTCAAATCTAAAATTCGATCAGAACACTCCAATAAACGCAGCAAGGTCAGTCCTCCGAGTTGTTCTAATTTACTCCAATCCGGCAATTTTTTCAAGACTTGGAATTTAGATATTGTCAATGTGCCTTTAACAATCGACAAGTTAGACAGTCCATCTATTTCTTGTAATTTATTATTTCCCGTAGATGTAAAAGCATCGGACGCAATATAACTGGAAACGAGATTAAGGTCGCCGTTTACTACCGATAATTCCGGCAATGAAAGGGTCTCCAACGGAATCGGTATAGAAGCAAAATCCACACTTCCAACTTCTTGTAATTTCGGAAATTCCAAAGAAATCATTTTGCCTAAATTATTAACCCCTAAGCGACCGTTTACTTTTGTCAATTCAGGAATTCTCAAAGATGTGATTTCTCCTCCTGGTTCTCCGTCACTTGTCAGACACTGGAGATCAAAATCCTTTACGACAGTGGTTAATTTAGGGAATTCAAAACTTTGTAGAGATGAAGTCCTGAATATTATATTTCCATCAATCGTTTCAAGGTTGTCGAATTGCACATATGCTACTTGATTGTTGCAGACAACGATGTCGCCAGTAATATGCTGCAAAGATCTCATACTGACCATCTGCAATTTACTGTTGGTCGCAAAGGCAGTTTCAGTTCCTATTTGCAAACCTCCAATTGAAGTGATATTATCAAGTCCCGTAAGATCTTGTCCAACATAACTTTTCCGAATGATGATGTTTCCTTCGACTTCCTTCAATATTTTTAATGCGGCGATATCCGACAATTCTTCTGCATCCTCAGCATCCGACCCGATAATCAAATCACCTTTGATAACCGTTACGTCCGTATCAATGAAAGCCGTAACATCCGCTGTTGTCTTCAATTCCACATCCCCTTCATAGCGAATCTCGTCTTTAATGACTTTATATGTATAATCATTCGCTTCTCCATTGTAAGAGGTTACACGAAACGTTCGTTCCGTATCCCAGTCAGTAATGCTTGCCGGATCGGGAATAATTGTTGCCGAGGATGTGTATTTGAATTCGACTTGAGCATTATTTAACGAAACAGTATATGGAACTGTTATGGTAATTATATTGTCAATTATTTCCGCTGTATAGGATTGACTTGCCACAGTCATCACGACTGATGTGATAAAATTGTCATCGGCATCAGCAGGACTTTCTGGAGTCTGATTATCTTCTGAACATGATAAAAAAAGAAATGGGGCAATGAATAGTAAAAGCCAAAACTGTCTCATATTATTGATTATTAGTTATTGATAAGTCTTCAAATGAAAATACTTCTGTGGATATCTCTCCAAGCCAACCACTTTTCGATAATACTCCACACTGAACTTTGATAAAGTCTATATATTGCAATTTTACTGGAGTCCCGTCATGATATATTGCATTGGCTATTTTGAATCCGTTGCGCTGACCGCTACCATCAATGACATTTCCTCCTACCAGATTATCTGAACCCATATTATCCACATACCCCCACTCATAAGCGTTATTCGCCCAATATCCTGTAACGGGATCTTGATTGTTGCGAGGAGTCAGACGCGTCCCATATAATGTATAGCTATCTTCTTTAATCCAATTGGGATAATAATATTCTTGGCCATGGTATGCATTCATATCGACAGAACCTGAATTACCTTCACTATCTACCCACGGAGTATGTGCTCTGGGTGCAGGTCTATAGTAAGTTACTTCGTAGTCTTGTATTGTACCATCGATGCCGGTTTCAGATCCTTTTAATTCATACCATTCATCGTCTGGCTGGCCATTGCCATTTATATCTTGCATTACCCAAACAATGCCCGGCTCATTTGAGCCACCGCTCGAACTGTTAAAAGCATTTCCTTGTATTGCAAAATCGTATTCTCGGCCACTCGGAGCAATACTATGGTCAAAACCGATGATGATATAACCACCGAAAGATCCCAGTGAAACATGCGCTTTTTTGTTCAATCGTTTCGTTGCATACTCTATGGCTTGTTGGGGCGTCGTTTCATTTCCTATAAATCCGGTATTTTGGGATAACTCATTAATAAACTGTCCGGGAGCAGGAATGAATTCATAAACCTTATCCCAAATACCTGAACTTGTCGCTGTCGCTTGCCGATAGCGTTCTTGTTCCGTTTTTTCTTCACAAATAACCTTAACTGTCGTTGTAATTGAAGTATTACTACGTGTTATGTTACGTGAAAGTGGCTGTGTGTTGGGCATTTTTTCTGTAACAGTAACAGCAACGAAATATTCTCCAGGAGTCGTCGGCGTGAATTTAAAAACCCTGTCGGTAGCGGCTTCCATAATTTTTCCATTGACCTGCCATTGATACTGTGGATAATCGAAATATTCCAGCAAAGGCCGCAAATATACAGGACGCCCTGCAAAAGTATAACGATCCGTAGAAGTTTGTGTATAGGATGGTGTCGGAAACCGTACGGAATAAGGCATTGTTTCCACAACTTCTACGTCGAAATCACGGATTGTTTCTCCGTCTATATTGGATGCCCGGATTGTTATCGAATATGTACCGAGTTCTTTTTCGTGAAACGTATATGCTTTTTCTGTTCCGACGATTTCTCCATCGCGTACCCATTCAATTCTAAAATTTTCAAGATCGTCATGTTGAATATCTGGAGATAAAATATAATCCGTGTTTTGAGGCACTTTTAATCCTTTAGAGGGGATTATGATTGAAATTGTAGGTGGAGTTAACTCCAATACTTCTACTTTTAACTCTTCTTCCGCATAACCCTCTGGTGTATCAACTCGCAATTTGATATATAGATGTTGTTCCTGATTCCATGTATACTTCAATATTGATTCAGATGAAAGAAGTTTTCCATCTACTGTCCATGCATAAAGTGCATTATTCGCATATTTATATGTCGGGGCAATTGTCAGTTCACGCCCAACTTTGATAGTGTAAATGCCAGTCTCACTATCGAGTTCAATTATAGGAGCTTGTTTTATTTCTTCAGTAATTACATCGTTCTTATTACAGCTTGTAATAAAAAACAAAAGTACAAGAATACTAAATATGAAAGCCTTCATAATAAAAAAGGCATAGAACTGAAATCAGTTCTATGCCAAACTATATTAAATTGTTATTCTATTGTAACGTCGTCTATACAAAGATACGCCGGAGTATTGAGTCCATATATAGGATCGACATCAGATCCTTCAAAATTGAATTTTACACTTTGCACATCCGCTACATTAATATCCCAATATGTCCATGTAGTTACGGGGGACACTGTTGGTTTATCATATCGGTAGTCGGCCAACAATTTCGATACAGTGGTGATCAAATTTCCATCTACGTCATAACATTCGATGTTGACTTGGAAATATCCTATATTGTTGCCGTCAGAATCTTTCAGATTACTCAACGGTGTTGCAACACCCGATGTTCCGAACTGATTACCATTTATAATCACACCATAGGTATATGCTGTGTTACAATACCATAAACCCTTGAATTTGCGAGGGGAGTCAAAATAGAATTCAGGTTTGGCCATCCACTCCGTATTTCCGAAATCAGAGTAGCCGTATACAACAGCAAAATTGGAACCGCTGTGACCTGCCCCTGTATTGGCCCCATCTGTGGATGCTGTATTATAGACACTACATTGATTCTCCCAAGTATACCACCAATTAGTTCCAGAAGTCTTGCCGGCAGCAGAATCAGAACGATAATTGTATTTCGACAACGCAATGGCACCACTGGAAAATTCAGTATACGCTCCATAAGAATTGGTTACAGTATTCATGTCGGAGACAAACACAAAATCGGGATCGTATATTTCCCTGATTTGGTTCTCTGCAGTATATCCATAAAGCGTGTAGTAGTTCTCTGCTTTAGGCGAAACCGCCATGAATGTTTCATCGAAGTCATCGAATGTAATGGTTGTAGTGCCATCATCATTAAAGTTGGCTCGGGTTTCGGGAGTTACTGAATCAGTTTGAGGATTCATCAAAAAGTCATCGTCTGAATTACAGCCGGTGAACAGGGCGGTTGCCGTCAACAGGAAAGCTCCCGCCAGAAAGCGTAAATTTCTTTTCATAGCTTACTTGTTTTTTAATAAAACATATTTTTAACAAACACAAAAAATCCCGTTCGCGCAGGTTTACACGAACGGGATTATGTTTGTCTTCAAATATGAGAATGACTCCTACGGCATTCCGTATCTGATCGCAACCCGATTTTCTCCCGCGGGTGTAAATCCTTTTCCGGTCATGGCAGGTCTTCTGACTCGTCCCAGTCGTCGCGCCTTCCCAGCATTACACCAGTGGCAGGTTGCGGCAACCTTGAGGGGACTTACAGCAGCGGGTACTGTCCCGGATTCTCACCGGATTCCCTTTTCATCCGTGGCGGCGAACCGCCCGGAACCATTTCCAATTACAAAAATACAAATATTTTTTATAATAATATCATTTACACGAAAAAAAATCCGCAACCTGCCGGAATCATTCCGCACTATACTTTCAGAAAAAGGTTTCATGGCAAAGATTCTCATCGCCCGGGGACAGGCGACCATCTATGTCCAGAAGGACGGGTATACCATAACCCAGTCTTTGGGTGAATACGTGTTCCCCGCGGATGACACGGGGAAGATTCTCTCGTCCGTCACTCTCACCTCGACCGTACGGGTGATGTGCGGGGACGAGGAACTCACGGCCTTTACCATCGGTGCGGTGGGTAAGCCGGCGGGATTCTCATCCGTTACCGTCAATAACGGCACGAAGACCTTAACCTACGTTATCACCGCCGGTACGACGACCCTCGCCGACCACGGAACAATAGATATTCCCGTGACAATTTCCGGTATTGTCTATCATCTGTCGTTCGTCTGGTCGAAAGCCAAGGCGGGTATCCCGGGCAAGGACGGGGTCGATGCCGACATGCTCGACTGGGTCAAGGAGTGGAATACGGGTAAGACGCTCATCAACGGCAACACGGTCATCACCCCCAAACTCTTTGCGGGCACGAAAAACAGCGACGGCACCGTCTCCGGGATAGCCATAGGCTCGTTTACACTCAATACGAAGACCTCCTCGGGAACGATCGCCGCAGAGGCGGTAAACGGCATCTATGGATTTAGGGATGGCTACAAAACCTTCTATGTAGATAACGGCGGTAACGCCCAGTTGGGTTATGGCGACCAGTATGTCAGGTATAACGCCACGACAGGCAAGGTCGAGTTCGGCAGCGGAGTGAGTCTGAACTGGGTCGGTGCGACCTACATCGACAAGGACGGCGTCTTTACCGGAACACTCTCGGCCGATACGATTAAGACGATTTCCATCAGTGCTTCCCAGATCACATCGGGGATTATCGCTGCGGCACGCATCGACACGGCGGCGTTGAAAGCCTCCTTGATTACCGCCGGAAACATCGAAGCTCTGACCTTGAACGTTACAAAAGGGAAAATCGGCGGCTGGACGGTGGATGCCGACTCCCTTTACCGGGGTACGAAGAACAACACTGTGGGGAGCTGCACCTCTGCCGCAGGTAGCATTACGCTCGGCTCGAACGGTATCCGGGGCTATAAATGGCGGCTGGATGCCTCGGGAGCCGGAGCGGTCGCGGGCGGCAACATCGCGTGGGACGCTTCGGGCAACGTCACGTTCGCCTCGACGGTCAGTGCCTTGTGGACGGCACCTATCGGCTCCCTCACCACGGCTTTGGGCGGCAGCGGCTATCCCAAGCTGACGAAGATCACGGCCGACGGAATCTATACCGGCAGTATCACCGCCTCGCAGATTACCGCAGGAACCATCTCCGCCGACCGCATAGCGGCAGGCAGTATAGCGGCCTCGAAGCTCGATGCCGCCAGCATCAGGTCCTCCATCATCAACACGGACTATATCAACGGCCTGAGCTGTACCTTCACCAAAGGAAAAATCGGCGGCTGGATGATCGGGGCTTCGGCCCTCACTGCCACGCATATCTCGATAGACAGCGGCAACAGACGCATCGCGGTGTACGGGGCCAATTCGGGTGTCGCTAGCGGGCAGCGGGTGCAGCTCTACTACAACAGCGACACGGACTTCGGGCTCTATACCACGGACAGTGCAGGGTACTGCGTGGCACAGCTGGGTTCGAGCAACAGCATAGCCGGCTGGACGATCGACACGACTTCCATTCGCAAGGGCAACGTGTCGCTGGGCAGCGACGGCTCGATCATCAACTCCACGAAATGGAAACTGAACAACGACGGTTCGGGGCAGATCGCCTCGGGCAACATTGCATGGGACACTGCCGGGAACGTTACGTTCGGGGCTTCCGTATCGCTGCAATGGAAGAACGACATCGAAGCGGCCAAGGTTACGAACTTCGGCTATCGATATTACAAGAAACTCATCATCAACGGCGACGAAGCGACCTATTATCCAGTCGTTTTCAAAGGTGGCGACCAGAACATCAAACGTACCATTCTCGTCCGTCGGGGATATGCCGAGCAGGCTCCGGTCTCGTGGAACACATCCACGCACAAAGGAGGTCTGATCGTACTTATCAAAACCAACTTCGGCGGTTGGGGTGGCATTGCCTATTCATGGGATATCTATGACCTTTCCGAGACCTACTGCCGGATGTTCGCCGGGGCGCAGCTGTGCGGCAACTACTGCATGTTCGCCGTCTTCCTGCGTGGCGGCGGCGATACGGGTGCCGTGTACCACCTCTACTCCGACCAGCCGATAGAGAGCAGCAGTTATAGTCCTTCGCCGATTCCGGCAGCTCCGCAAATCGCTTACGGCAACGACCTTATCTTCCAGAGCGGTTCCACACAAGCCTATGCCCCCGCGCCGCGCACCCTCACGGCTGCCGTCGAGGAGGAGATCCGCCGCCATCGGTTCATTGCTCTGGCGCAAAGCACGGACAGCACGCTTGCGGCGCACCCGCTGACCTATATCGGCTCGACAGGGATTTACACGGGCACCCTTACCGCGGCGCAGGTCAACGCCGTGGCGATCGATGCCGGCAGTATCAAGACGGGAACACTTTCGGCAGACCGTATCGCCGCGGGCAGCATCAGCGCCTCGAAACTCGATGCCGTGGGTATCAAGTCGTCCATTATCAATACCGATTACATCAACGGTCTCAGCTGCACGTTCACGAAGGGCAAGATCGGCGGTTTCTCCATCGGCAGTGACAACATGACCATAGGGAACGTCGGAGCTGTGGGTGCCATCCCGTTGCAAATCCGTTCCGCCTCCACGGGCAGCGGTTACTGGTACACGGGAGCCTACAAGCCGCTGGGTATATGCCTTACGTGGTATCAGAGCAGCAATGCAGGGCATATCGTCCTCGGGCAGGTGGCGGCATCCGGCAACAGTGTCAAGACCGGATTCATAGGTCTTCAGATGATGTCATGGGACAATCTGGAATACTTCTGCCTCTCGGTGAACTATACCAAAAGCGGCAGCAAGGAGGTATACAACCGTATCGCGGGGTGGGCCTTCGACCACAACCATATCTGGAAAAACAACATCTCGCTGGGCAGCGACGGATCTATCGCCAACTCCACGAAATGGAGTCTGAACAACGACGGGTCTGGGCACATAGCCTCGGGTAATATCTCATGGAATGCCGCCGGCACGGTTACCTTTGCCGCATCCGTATCCGCCCAGTGGACTACGGGCATCACGACGGCGCAGGAACTCGCTTCGGCCATGGCGTTCGGGAAGATGCTCTACCGCGACCCGACTTTCTGGAACGGAAACAACGGTGTCGTGGTTTACAACAACTCCCAGAACGGTATGGTGACCGTTACCCGGCAGCAGGATGCCACGGCACCCAATGACAGCAAGTATGTCCTGAAAATCCAGACCAGCGGCAGTGCCAGCCCCCGCAACGGAGGCTTCTATTTCGGGGCGAAATGCGGTTACCGCAAGGTGCTCGTCGCCCGCATTATCGCCAAGATCCCCGCCGGCAGAAATCTCTGTTGGGCGACGAACAGCGTCGGCACGGGAGGTTCGCACCGGTGGCTTACGTCGAACGCCGGCACGGGCGACTGGAAAGAATACGTCTACAAGGTCGTGTGCGGCACCGCCGATTTTTCCAGCACCCATTTCTTCTACGTGGACGGCACGCAGGGGACTTCCGATACGCCTGTCATCTGGTATGTGGCCTATGCCACGGTCTTCGACCTTACCTCCACGGAGAAATACACGACCACCATCGATGCCAACGGCATTTACACGGGAACCGTACGCGCCAACCAGATTATCGTGGATTCCGCCCTGACTGTCGGAGGGAGCAGCTATAACGGCAGCATCTCCGTCAAGGATGCGAACAATAGCGTAAAGGTCACGCTGGACAGGAACGGTATCACGGCCGTGAGCGGCAAGATCGGCGGCTGGATTCTCGGAACAAGCGCCCTGACCGCTTCGGCTCCGGCCTCGGGGCACCGCATCGTTATGGGGGCTTCAGGATATATTTACCACGACAACCCTTCCACCGGAGTAAACTATTGGGCGCTGAACACGGACGGTTCCGCCACGTTCGGGTGCGGGAAAATCTCCTTTGCCAATGACGGATCGGGTTATCTGGCCAACCAGAATATCAAATGGGACGCCTCGGGAAATGTCACGATGACGGGCACCATCAACGCCAATGCCGGCACCATCGGGGGATTCGTCATCGGTCAGGGGCGCATCGGTTCGACGGCGACAGGAACCGGCTCAGGCGGCGGCCTTGCCATCTACGACGACCTGTTCCGCGTGGGGGACACCATTTCGTATGTCCTGTTCGGCAGCAACACCATACCGGCATCCGCCGGCGGATCATGTGCCACCGGACGTATTGTGAACAACAAGGTGAACAGCATCTTTAATAACAACTACGGGCTTTATATCGATGTCAAAAACGGTAACCGTAACTACGGAATATGGTCCAATGCCTCTGTTATAGCCCCTGCCTGCATCGGCAACAAGATCAAGAATGTCTATTTCACAGGCAGCGGTTACACGATCGATTTCTCGCAGTTCAACATCTTTTTCGTTTATGCCAACCAGAAGTACAGCGTGACCCTGCCGTCGGCATCGTCCGTGGCCACCATGTTCGGTTACTCGACTCTGCCGTCGGACTTCGCCTGCATATTTACCCTAATTTACAACTACAACTGGGGGAATAGCCTTGTATTCACCAATATCCGTAACCACAACGGGGATCTTGCCAGTTACACGTTAGCCAAGGGAGACTCCATTACGGTATTGTGCGCCAATTACCCCTCGTTCCATTACCAGATATTAAATCACTCTTATTAAAAACTTTTCTGCTGGGAATATCCCTACACTTAATAAAAACAGAAGCGAATTATGAACATCACCAACGTAACGGTAACCAAGGTTGCCGAAGAGAGCACGGAGAATGCCGACTACCAGTTGGAATATTCCATCGTCAATGACGCGCTGACCCGCGTCCACGCCTCCATCCGCAAGAAGGATACGGATGGCTCGGGGAACGCTCCGCAGATAGGTATCATCTACATGGAACAAGGCGTTATTTCATGCAACATTCCTATGGGAGAGCCGCTTGCACCCCTGTTTCATGATTTCGATACCATGATCGACGAAATAAAAAAGAGTAACGTACAAAATGCATAAATAATATGGAACTGTCAGTCAAAGACCGCCTTTACCTGCCGTCCTTTTTGCCGGCACGGGGCAACTTCAAGGACTTCAACCTCAAAAAAGAGATTCTGCGCAAGATCGCCATTCCGGACGAGGAGCGCAAAGCCATCGGTCTTCACGAGAATGCCGAGGACAAGCGCATCGAATGGGATGTGGAGAAGGAGAAACCGCTTGCCGTGGAGTTCTCGGGGGACGAGATGGAGTATCTCCGGAAAGCCTGCGAACGCATCTCGGACGAGGAGCTTCCGGACGATATGTGGGCTACCGTGTCGCGCATCTACGATTTCATTCAGGAGAAGTAAACCATCCTTTCTTTCTGCCGCTACTCTTTTGAAAAGAGTGCCCGGTCGTACTCTGATGTATGGTCGGGCTTTTTGTTGAAGTATCGTTCATGGCAAGACAGGACATAACAATGGACGCCGAATACGGTGAGGTGGAGACTTCCGGCAATATCGCCGGCAAGAGTTTCTACGACTTCCGCCTGCTCGATGCCGTCGCGGGTGCGGACAACGACACCTTCCGCTACGGAGAGATTACCGTCCCCGTCGGCTTCGTGTACACGTATAACGACGGCAAAGGGTTCCATGTCAGGATTCCCTATACGCCCGACATGCGCCGCCTGACGGTCCGTCTGGTTATGGAAAGCGGTTCGGGCGGCACGGAGTACCTGAGAAATCCTGCGACGGGCAAACATTGGTTTCCCGTCGTGGCGGAGACGGAAGCCGGCACGGCCGATATCGCCCTGGCCGCATTTTTCTCCCTCAATGAGAAGGGAGTCTACAACCTGCTGTCACGGGACGGTTACCTTGCCGTGTACAGCGGCTCAGAGACCGACTTCGAAATAGGAGCCGCCAAAGCCCAGAACGAGACGTTTCTGCTGAAAGCTTCAGCCGGAAATCTCTACCAACATTCTACGACAGGTGTCGGCCTCGTCGACTACCTGCATTCGAGTCTGGAAAACAACGGTCTTGCCGCCAAACTGCAGTCGGAATTCCTGTCGGACAAGGTCGTCATCAAGAATGCCTATATGGATTCTGCCACGGGAGAGCTGCTTTTAGAAACCGAGGAAAAGGAGGAGAACGATGGGTAAGTACAGGGTCGTAGCCGGACAGAATATCTACGATGTGGCCCTGTACCTGTACGGCAGCATCGAGGGAGTCGTGGATTTGCTCATCAACAACCCCGATCTCTCCTTCGCCACGACATTGACTGCCGGCCGGGAACTTGTCTACACGGACGATTTCGTTATCCGCGCCGATGTAGTCGCCTATAACGGGTTGCACGGCATCGTCCCCGCTAACGGTGAACGGCATGTCTATCCCAAAACGTTCACCTTGCCGCTTGCTGTCGTCCTCACGCTCGCTGCCGGGATCATCACCGTGCAGTGTGCCGTTTCCGGTGCGGGACAGCTGGAAATCGACTGGGGCGACAACAGCGACACCGAGACCGTCCTCCTCGCGGACACGCCGCAGCTGCTCACCCATACCTTCGACAACAAAGTCAGGGACAGGCGTCGTATCCGTTGGTTTACCGATGCCTGCTTCCGGAGTATCGACTGGAGCGGGCTCAAACCGCGGTCGTTGGTACTGGTGCAGACACTGCCGGTGGAGGAGCTGACGCTCACGCACGCCACACTCTCCTTGGAGAGCCTGCGGCTGCTTTCCGGAACCTACAGCCTGAACCTGTCGAATTGCGCGTTGGCCGATCTTGCACCGCTTGCCGAATGCCGGGAACTGATGACACTCGACCTCTCCGCCGCCCGACTGAAACCGACAGTCATAGATCATTACCTGACAACCCTTGTGGAACATTACGGCGACCGACGGAATTGCACGGTCATTTTACCTACAGCCCCGACGGGAACCTATCGGGAGCCGGACCGGGATACCGAAACGGGGCGCTACCGTATCGCCTCGGGCATGGAAGCCGTATGGGTCATCCTGCACGAGGAGGCCTGGAATGAGGGTGGCGCGTGGAAATTCATTATCGACGATATAACCTATACAGTGGAATGAGCCGGACGATTAAGGAGATATACAATGAAGCCGTGCAGGAACGCAACCGGCGGCTGGAACTGACGGAGTTCGCCAGCGACTCGAAGCTGTCTGTCATGAACGGTATCCTATGGACCGTAGCCGCTGTCATCTACAGTTTCGAGACGCTGCTTGATGTCTTCGCGGTGGATATCTCGGAAGCCATCAACAACCGGATCAACGGCACGCCGGACTACTACGCCAATGCGCTGCTGCAATACCAGCAGGGCGACGAGCTGACCGTCCGCGAGGACGGACTGGCTTTCGGGTATGCCCAGGTCGATGAGACCAAACGCATCATTACGCAGGTCTCCTATGTGGAGAGCACGGACGACAGCAACCTCGACAGCAAGCTGGTACTGAAAATCGCTACCGGCACGAAAGGACATCTGGAAGCTATTCCCGCCGAGGAGCTGGTGCCCATCAATGCCTATATCGGCAAGCTGAAATTCGCCGGCACACGCATCGAGGTCATCTCGACCAAAGGCGACGTGCTGGTGCCGCGTCTTACGGTCTTCTACGATGGTGCCGTTCCCGAGGCGGAGATGTACGACAGCATCGAGACCCGTATCCGGGACTACATTATGGGCATCGACTTCGACGCTGCGGTCTATGTCTCCCGCCTGACGGATGCCATACGCCGTGCCGAACACGTTACAGACGTCTATATCGACGAGACGGCAATCCCCGAGCAGGGCGTGTTTATTGCCTGCCACGATACGGACGGGCAAATCCAGCCCCTGCAACGTGTCGGCCGCATGACATACACCGCCTCGGGCTACCTGAAAGAGTCCTCGCGCAAGGACGAGGAGTCGGAACTGCCGACCTTCCGGGAAGCCATCACGCTCAAAGTCGAAAACCATGAGATATAAGCTGCCCATAGACCGTTCGGTGAACCGGCTCGTGCCGCACTACCTGTCGGGACGGCGGTTCATCCTCTTCGTGCAGAGCTGCCTCTATCCCTTGCAAAGCCTGAACGAACGGTTCCGTACGTTTGCACGGGAACGGCATATCGAGGCGCGCATGACCTCGCAGGTCATCTACTTCGAGTGGTATTTGAACTACAAATTCGGAAAGTACCTCAAAGACGACAGAGACCGTATCTTCATCCGGGAGAGCGAAAGCATCGGCGTGGATCTTTACCACGAGTATGCCCAGTACCAGCGGCCCTGTACCGTATGGTATAACGGTGAGGAGATCACGGCCACGGACGAGGCGGAACTTCCGCGTCCGTTTTACCGGCTCGCCGAAGAGAAACCAATCAACAAGGTCAGTTTCATGGTCTGCGTGCCGCCGGTCGCGATACCCGCGAGGGAGTTCGTCTACATGCTGTCGTACGTGGTGAACCGTTATAAGATTGCAGGCAAGACCTATCTGATAAAAATCGATAGTGAAGAATATGAACCCAATCACAATGCATAGAATAAGATGAAAGAATATGTAGCCGAAACCGGCGGACGTTATACCTATTCGGACGACATCCTGAACTTGCAGGAGCTTACCCTGAGCCTGAGTGCCATCTTCGACGGCTGCTCGGACTTCATCATCTCCGGCTGCGAGACGCATGGGGCAAGGATCTCATCCGGCTACGTCTGGTTAGGCGGCAAAGTGCGCCGCTTCGAAGGGGTTGCGGATGCCGTCTATCCTTATTACATATATGAAGTCAACAGCCACGAATCGGTAGTCTATGCTAATGAAGTGAACAAGCGGGGTCGCACCTGTTACCTCTGTACGGGAGGCAGGAGCATTCCCGATACGACGGATGCCGTCACGGGGAGGATTCCCGCCTTTGTAGAGATTACGGAGGAGTATGCCCCGCGCTTCATCGACAAGTTCTTCGGGCGCTATGCCGTGCTGCTCGACACGCCGTTCGCGCGTCAGACCGTGAAGAAGGACCTTGTGCTGGCCGGGACCTTCACCGGACAAAAGGAGATATGCTCCAAGACGGCGGTATCCGTTGCCGGGGAGAACGGCTATATGCTCAAAGGCATTGTCAGGGCGGACGGTAACGCCTCGCTCGGAGCCTACCTCAGCGGGTTGCTCGTGAATGAGATCGTCATTCACACGGACGGTACCTTCCGCTTTATGAAGCAGGGCAAGGAGCTGGCACGCATCACGGAGAACGGCATTTCATACGGGACATCACTCAGCGACACGGCACGTATCGGAGCCTTGCGGATTCAGGGAAACGACCTTTTCAATACGTCGGATGCCACCGACGACGGTTGTGTGCGTATCAACTTCTACGGACTGAACGGCAGCACGACCAAGTACCGGGACTTCGCCGTTTACGACGGCAAGGCGTGCGGTGTCCCTATTTTGAAAGTTATTGGCAAAAGTGCTGCGGTGGAAGTCGGCGGGTTGCTCTCGGTGCGCAGTGCCGGTCGCGGCATCGATCTGTGCAATACCGCTTACACAAAAGAAGACCCGAAGCTGACCAATCTCCTCTCGTGGCGGGACAGCGCGGGTGCAGCCATCGCTGCCACCGGCTTCGATATGACCGACGGCTTCCGCTTTGTCGTGCGCAACACGCTCGGAGACATTGTCCTCTTACCGTCGGGAAGCGTCGATGTCGTCGGGACATTGAAGGTCAACGGCAAATCCATTGCTGAAACCTATGTCAATGCCGTGACCTATGCCGAGGGAATGAAAGGCAAGGTGGACAAGGTCGCGGGCAAGCAACTCTCCACGGAAGACTTCACCTCCGAGTACAAAAAGAAACTCGATGCCATAACGACGGGTTCGCTCACGGAGGGCGGCACGGGCTATGTCACCTCGGCGGCCGTCGCCGAAGCCTTGAAGATGAAACTCTCGGCTGACGGGAACCTGATCGATGTGATGGACAAGGCGGCAGCCCGCCAGAATCTTGATATCTATTCCAAATCGGAAGCCGGGGAGGTCTTTCTGAAAATCACAGAGGGATTGCAGGAACTGGTGCGACTCTCACCCGACGAGGTAAACAGCCTCACGGCAGAGCAGGTAATGGCATTGAAAGCCGAGAAGCAGGCTGCCGTCCGGGAGACGCTCGACGCGGAAAAATATGGCACGGGAGAACTGAAACTCGCCAAAGCCTCCAACCTCTCTGATGTGCAGGACAAAGGTAAGGCCCGCAAGAACCTCGGGGTTTACTCCATAACGGAAATAGATGATCTGCTTGCCGGCAAGCTCTCGACAGAATCCGCCTATCAAGGCGTCACTTTCACTGCGGAACTTCGGGACAAGCTCCTGAATATCCGAACAGGCTCTTTCGCATATATGGACGATGACGGCAAATCGCATGCGCAGGCCGAGGGATACGTCATGACCTCGGAGGTTGCCAAACAGCTCAAACTGAAAGCCGAGCGTCTGATGACCGGTTACAACTCTTCGGAGCAGGATACCGTCGCCGCGAACCTGAACCTCTATACGAAGAGCGTGGCGGACGGACGCTTCGCCAAGGTCGAAAGCCTCTTCCAGGACTACATTACCTACCTCGTGTCGCAAGGCAAGACAACGGCGCAAGCTCAGCAACTGTTGCGCGAAAAACTGAACCTGCTCTCCAAAGACGAGGTGGTGCGCGACTATCTGCGTAAAGATGCCAAGCTGGCGGATCTCGTATTGAGCAGCACCGAGGCGCAGCGTCAGGTGTGCCGCACGCTCGGGGCCGCCTTCGCCACGGACTACCAGCCCGTACTCACGGATACCGGCTGGCTGCAGATGGAAAACAGCGGCTCGGGAACCGACTCCCGGGGGCTCTTTGTCCGTCAGATCGGCAACATCGTCTCCATTCAAGGATATGTCAATACGGCATTCCGGGACGGGGGCAACTGGGGCGGCGTCGTGGCGGTCCTTCCCAACAAGGTCCAACCGCCCAAATACAGCGTGCGCTGCGCGGCTGCCAACTGGAACGACGACCATAAGTATAACAGGGGTACGACGTTCACGATATACGGCGGCAGCCGCAAGATTCAACTTTACGAGAGCGGCATGTACAACGTGAATGTGGAACTCAATTTTACCTATTTTGTATGATGAAAAAGAGAATCAACGTAAGCGGCGACATCGCGAGTCGCCGGAAGATTGCGGAGAGACGTATTCCCGCAGCAGTGCAACCCGTAATCCTTCCCGAGCAAGATGAAAGACAGGAAAAGGAATCCGGGACGGCCGAAGACGGCAAAGCCGACGTCGCCCCGAAAGCGCGAAGACGGAAGACCGAAGGGAACCCTTAAACGGTTCCCGTTCGATGAGACGCGTCTGGGCTTCATGCTCCGTTACGAGATGCCGGTGGTCTACTACCTCCTGCGGCGGCTCTGCTCCGGGCAGCAGCCGTTCGAACCGGACTGGCGGGTGGTCGACGCCGTGGCGCGAGCCTCGAAAGACCCCTCGTACCGCAAGCCCAAGTTCCGCCGCTATCTGGAGGAATATAGCAGGGACGGGCTCTGCTGCCGTCGGGGAAAGCGGCTCACACCCGAACGAAAGACCTACTACGAAAGTATCCGCCGCCGTAAGACGGAAGCCTTCATCCGGCAGAACCGGGTACAGCTCGAAAAGCGCAACAAGGAGCGCCTGGACGGCGGAATACTGCTGCAAGAGATGAAAGCCGTTATTAAAAAGAAATTGTAACGCATTGACAATAAATAATCTGCAAAACATCTAATTACATCTATGGCTCTTAGAGATTGTTTGTCTATTTTTGTATCCGGTCGTTCCAAGACCCTCGTATATTGTCAAATGAGTATCCCGCCCAAGGGATACGGTCAGCGAGACTCATCTCCCAATCTTGTCAACTGAAACGGACGGTGCAACCGAACCCGTCCGCCCTGCATCCAGTTTCGGATGATACGGCATGTCCGTGTCGTCCCCTTCGGGCATTTTTAATCCATAAACTATCAAGTTACGATGCAAGAAGATTTGGAAAAGACGGGCGGCATGGAAGGCAGGTCTGTCGAAGAGATGTTCCTCGGGATTCAGGAGTCCTACGAGGCGGCACAGCAACGTGCGCAGGAGGAGAACCGGGCGTTCGCCCGCACGGAGTTTTTCAGGATGGACAAGCTGGGTGTGTACAGGCTGCGGGTATTGCCCCTGGCACCCAACGCGGACGGTACGGCCTCACGTCCGGGCTACGAGTTCCCCGTGCACCAGCTGCTGTTGGAATTGGAGAAGCCCACGACGGGAAACAAAGCCCAGAAAATGTATGTCACGGTCACCCGTGCCACGGATGCCGGCTATTCGGTGGACCCCATCGAGACCTACCGCCGTCTGGCTGTGGCACAGGCCAAGGAGCAGGGCGACGACAAGCTGGCGGAGAAGATCGACGGCGGCTCGTTCGGCGGCGGGCTGAAATACAGCTACGGGCATTGCCTCTATATCTTCGACCTGAACGAGCGCGGCAAGGGCATCCAGATGATGACCCTCTCACATGCGCAGTTCAAGGACCTGGACGAACGCAAGTTCAAGCTGTGGCAGAAGAAACTGCAGAAGAACCCGGCATACCCGTGTCCGATCTCCTCGGTGCGCGACGCCTACCCGGTGGAGATCGAGAAGCGCAAGAACGGCTCGAAGACCGAGTATGTCATCTCCATCGACAACGAGTCGGACCCCGTATCACTCACCCGTGAGGAGCTGACGGCATTGATGGGTGCCCCTCGTATTCCCGACATCATCTACCGTTACACCCGTTACCATCTGGGGGCTACCGTCGAGTTTCTCAAACAGTGCGACGCACTTTACGGCATGTCGCTCATGGAGACGGACGACATGAAGGCGGTCATCGACACGCTCGAGGGGGAACTGCCCAAGGAGGATACCTCGGCATTCTCGTTCGACCGCCGCACGAAAGACAGCCGGGAGAACGGACAGAACGGCAGCGGACGCATCTCCTACGACGACCTGAGCGACCGTTACGAGGAACTGCGCAGCCAGTCGCTCTCGGACCGCACCGAGGAGGGACAGGAGCTGCGCTCGCTGATCCGCGCCTTCATCGAGCAGGAGGGTCTTTCCGTCCACGTCACGCGTTCGACGTCCAACGGCGAACTGCTGGACATGATTTATGACGAGATCATGGGTCCGGAACCGGATAACAAGGGCGAAGAGACGTCCGAAGGGGACGATACGCCGCAGGAAGACGAACCGCAACCGGAGGAGCGCACGGAGCGTCCCCGACGTCGCAGATAACCTTTCATAAGCAAACCAGAGCAAGTAATCCGACGGGAGGCATCGCACCTCCCGTCATTATCCCGATATGCTTATGAAAGAGAGTTATCCCTGCCTGCTTTTATTGAACGATATCCATGTGTCGAAAGACAATATCCCCGCATTTACGGCCAACTGGCAGGAGGCCCTCGACATCTGCCGGGAGATGGATATCCGGGAGATCGCCCTCGGCGGCGACCTCTTCTTCTCGCGTGCCGCCCAGACCCTCGACGTACTGCTGGCCGTGCACGACGCCCTGCTTACCGCCGCCGAGCACGGCATACATGTCACCCTTGCCGAAGGCAACCACGACAAAGTCAATCAGGAGTCCGTAAGGGGCTATTGCCACATCTTCGACCGGCATCCCAACGTGCTGGTGTGCGACGATTATGTATCCTTACCTATGGGTGATGACTGCCGGTTCGTGCTGCATTTGATGGGCTACTTCCCGGAAGACGGTTCGTTCTGCACACGCCTCGAACGTCTCAAAGAAGAAGCCCTCGATCCGAAGCGGCTCAACTTCCTCTATATCCATGAGGGAATCAACGGGGCACTGTCCCAGCCCTCCGAAAAGGAACTGCCTGCCCGTATCTTCGAGGCTTTCGACAAGGTATTCGTCGGACACTACCACAACCGGTGCATCATCCCGAAAACCCGAATCGAGTACATCGGGTCGAGCCGTCAGCACAACTTCGGCGAAGACGAGGAGAAGGGCTACACGGTCATCTACACCGACGGCACGCACGAGTTCATCAAAAACAAGGTGAACACGCGCTACAAGGTGCTGGACGTGTCGGCCGAGCGGACGGGTCTGCACCTCATGGACGCACTCAGGGAGATCGATGCCGACGGCCGTTATAAGGTCAAGGTGCGGGTCCATGCCCCGCAGGCGGCCATGAAGTCCGTGAATAAGGCTGCGCTCTTGGAAGCCGGTGCCGCAAAAGTAGAGCTTATCGCCGATGATGAAGAGATGCTCGAAGCCTCGTCCTCGTCGCTCTTCGAGAAATTCGACAGCCGTCGCATCCGCGAGACCTACGAGGAGTTCTGCCGCGAAAAGCAGATCGAGGATGTCGCCGTCGGACTGGAATACTTATCTAAAATCGAGAACAGACCATGTGGAAACTGAAAACCATAGAGGCGGAAAACCTGTGTGCTTTCCGCCGCCTGTCGTACTCCTTGCAGCAAGGCGTTACGACGTTGATATTCGGCGACAACCGTGACAACGACTCGCAGCAGTCGAACGGTGCCGGGAAATCCGCCCTTTTGGAGTGCATCGCCATCGGTATCACGGGCAGTCCGCTGCGCAAGATACGCTCCGAGGAGATTATCAACGATGCTGCCGAGGAGTGCCGTATCAACCTGCATCTGACAAACGATGCTTCCAATGAGGAACTCATCGTTGCACGCTGCATTCCCCGCAAAGGGACATCGACGGTTGCCTGCACGCTCCGGCGAGGCGGCATGAAAGTGGAGACGGACGAGGCCGTGCAGCCTTCGGTCGATGCCTATAACCGTTACATCCTCGACAAATTGGGTATCACACGCGACGAGTTGCTGAACAACTTTATCCTCTCGAAATACCGTTACGAGGACTTTCTGTCCTCCTCGGACAAGGAGAAAAAGGAAATTATCAACCGCTTCTCGAACGGCATTCTCGTGGACGAAGCCATCGCCCGTGTCGAGGAGGACATCGAGCCGCTCGGCAGCGAGCAGCAGCGGATAAACCTCGAACTGGCCGGCATCGACGGCCGTATCGAGATGTTGCAGGAACAGATCGACCGCGAGACGGTGGCGGGCGAAGAGCGCGGGCGTACCCGTGCGACCCGCATTGCGGAGCTCGAAGCGTCCATCGCCGCCAAGCGGGAACAGATACGTGTCCGGAAAGCGTCGGCGGACGAAACCGACGGGATGATGGAGAAAGTCCGGCAGGCGGACGAAGCGTTGCAGGAGCTGGAATCTTCGGACACCTCGTTGGAAGAGTGCCTGAACGCCATCGAAGCGTTTATGCCGCTCTTCCCGAACGCACGGCGCACGGACTGGAACCGTACCCTCCGGCTCAAAAAGGAGGATATGGAAATCGCCCGTGCCTCTCTTGTCAACCTCGATGCTGCGGTCAAGCACGCCGAAGGGACGCTGGCACAGAAGCAGGCGGCGTGGGAACAGTTCAAAAAGGATTACGCCGATTTCTGTTCGCAGTACGAAGAACAGACGGCAGGCTATCAGTCGCGGTTACTGGAAATAGACAAACAGTTGCGCGACCTTGCCGGTCGTTTGGACGAGCTGCGTCGCAAGCGCCGTACCGTCTCGGCCGGTATCGATGAACTGTCCAACAAACTGGCCGGTTCGATTACCTGTCCTGCCTGCGGGCACGAGTTTTTGGTAACTCATCCCGGATTCGACATCAAGGCGGGCACAAAAGAGCTACGTCTTCGCCAGCAACAACTCGGAGAGTTGAACGGTCGCATAGAGACCGGAGAGAAACAATCCGAAGAGGTAGAGATGCAGCAGAACCGTATCCGTACCGAACGCCGCAACATGGAGAACGAGCACCGGAATTGGGAACAAAAGCTGTCGGAACACGAGCGTGCCGTGCACAGTGCCACGAGCAGCGTCGAAGACGCGGAGCATAACCGCAAACGCACCCAAGCAGGGATTGCCGCCATGCAGGAGGAGATCGACGGCATCCGCCGCAAGGTATTCGACGAAGTGTTCGGCTTCATAGACGAGCGGAGTGCCGCACTCGGTCGGGAGAAACGCAAGGCCGAGGAGGACATCCGTTCGGCGGAGTGTGCCGTAGACACCCTGAAAGAGACTATCCGCGAGGTAAACGAAGCTGCCGCAACCGACCTGACCCAGTCGCTCCGCGCCACGCTGAAACAGGAAAAGCAACGCTCGATGGAGACTGCCAGACGCAAGTTCGACGTGGACGACAAAGTGCGGGCATTGGAAATACAGCGGGAGCGTTTCATGCAGTTCAAGACCTACTTGGCCAACACGAAAATCGAGGCCCTCAGCCGCATCACCAACGAGTTCCTCGTCGGTATCGGCAGCGACATCCGCATCCGTTTCGATGGTTATACGGTGCTCAAAAGCGGCAAGGTGCGCGAGAAAATCTCCATCTCGCTGTTGCGTGACGGCGTGGATTGCGGCTCGTTCGGCAAGTTCTCGGCAGGCGAAGCCGCCCGTGTGAATCTGGCGACAATCCTTGCCATGCAGAAACTCGTCAACGCCAACTGCGACGATGAAAAAGGGCTGGACCTGCTCGTTCTCGACGAGATACTGGAAGCGGTGGATGAAGCGGGACTGGCATCCATGTTCGAGGCGTTGAACGCCCTCGGCGGGACCGTACTGGTGGTATCGCACGGGAACGTCGCGGAGGGTTATCCCCATAAACTGGTAATCGTCAAGGAAAATGGAGAATCTCGAATCGGGGAATAGCCTCCTGACAAGGGAGCAGGTGCTGGCGTTGGACATCGCCACGCACACCGGCTACTTCTCGCTGCACGAGGCCGGCGTATGGAATTTCACGGAGTCGAAACGCCGCAACGGCAACAAGATGCACGGCACGTTCCGCACGATGCTCCTCGCTTATATGCGCCGTTACGGTATCCGGCAGGTCGCGGCCGAGGACGTGTCGATGAACCGCCACTTCTACGACATGCGCCGTTTGGCGGAACTGCGGGGAATTTTACTCGAAGTCTGCGACGAGCTGGACCTTCCCGAACCGGAGTTCGTCAATCCCGCCACACTCAAAAAATGGGCGACGGGAGACGGACACGCCACCAAGGCGCAGATGATCGCTGCATGCAAGAGCAAATACGGCATCGTGCCGGTGGACGACAACGCCGCCGATGCCTGCCACCTGTTCTATTACTACATACGCAGACACAGATTGTAAGATGACAAGTTTTTGAGATTCGGGCGGCGGTGAGGCTGCCGCCCGCCCTTTAATTGACGCTCACCGAAGCTGACAGATTGGGACAAGAGATTAGCTATCAACTTCTTTTCAGTCAGTGAAAGTGTGGAAAAGAAAGATGTATTTACAGCGAATCCATCCGCAGGGGATGAATCCGCAAGACGGAGGGCAGCACTTCTACGGAAGTATGTCATGCCCCATAAAAATCTGATATACAGCATTTGCATCAAATATACCTTCAATCAGGAGGATATTGAGGACAACTACATAGAGGCCCTTGCGAATTTCTTCAAGTACATGGACTCGTACGACCCGGCACGTCCCGTGAAAACGTGGATCTATGCCGTCACGAAGCGTCTTGTCGCCGACCTGAACACCCGGAACCGCAGCCGGACACCGGCGGATGACAATGCGCAGATCGGGGAGCTGCGCTCGACACTGCTCGCCGAGGACGAGCCGACGGAGAACTGCATGGGCATGGACAACTACCGGGAGTTCTACAATGACGATATCCTTTGGGCATTGGACCGGCTCAAACCGATTTACAGGGAAGCGTTCCTGCTGCAACAGGCAGGATACAAGATAGGCGAAATCATGGAGATTACCTATCGGAACGGGACGCTCCAGACCCGGAATATCGAGACGGTCAAGAGCCGTCTGTTTCTGGCGAAGTCACAGCTGCGCAACCTTTTGACCCGCAATGGAGAGAGACGAGTGGAGAAATAACAGCCGGAGGCTCTTCACCCGCCTCGTGTGTATGACGCTGTGGAAGGATTTCATCTTCCCTGCGGGCGGCCGCGCGGGAAGGGTGCTGGATGCCTGCTTCGACACGCTGGCTCCCGTCAGTGCGGAACGTCTGGCGGACTTCTGCATCTGTCAGGTATTCGCCATCTCCGGTTTCACCGCGGACTACCGTTTCCGGTGGGATGTCACGCACTCGTTCGGGAAGCGGGCGGTGGAACGTTACCTGCACTCGGACAGACAGCGTCGCAGCCATGAAGACAGGTGGCTGAAAAGCTTCTCCCTGTCGCGTGCCGGGATCACTGCACTCGTCGAGGACCGCAGCCGGCATCCGTTCGAACGGTTCATCTATCCGGAATACGAGGAGACGACCAAGCGGCGCCTGCTTTCCACCGAGGCGGGATATCTCGTCTGCGCGCTCTCCACGCTGATGTGGACGCCTTTCTCCCCGTCATGCTCAAAATGTGCGAAAGCGGAGCCGTGCCGCAGAAGGACACAGGCGCGCTATCCGGAACTGTACCGTATCCGCTGTGAGGCGTGGCGGAAAAAGGAGGCGAAGCCATGAGCGCCGTCAATCCGCTCAGTGCCGAGTTCCTGTATGAACTCTATGCCACGGCGCTCAGGCAGGAGCCGTTGTGTGCCGTCCTTGCCAGGCATATGCGCAAGGAATACCTGCCGGACCGTTCGTTCCAGCGGGTACAGGAGGCGATAGCCGCGCATTTCAGGACATACAAGGCACCGCCGTCGTATGCCGTGCTGGCACAGACCTTCCATGAGGATTACGACGCCATCGAGCTGATAGACACTTTCCGGGAGTATGACGAGGGACAGAGCGCCGAGGTGATGACCGACATGCTGGAGTCCTACATCAAGGGGGTCCGGTTGCAGTCGGTCTATGCGGAGGTCGGGAAACTGTATAACGAGAACAGGCAGGACAAGGCGGAGAATACTCTCCGGGAATATGCCGAGTGGCTGGCAGGGTTCACGCTGAAGAGCACCTCGTTCGTCAATGTGGCCGCGACTTTCAAGGAGCGTTTCGAGAGGAACCGCCGCCGGGAGGAGGAAGAGGAACGCTCGGCCGCTCCCCGTGTGTCCCGCTTCTACATCCCGTATCTGGATGCGCTCAATGCCGGGCGTAACCTGCGCGGGCAGCTGACCTGTTTCCTGGCCAGCACGGGTGTGGGAAAGTCGCACATCGCCAAATGGATCGGTGTCAGGGCGGACATCGATGACGGGCTGCATGTGCTGCATTTCCAGCTGGAAGGCTCGGAAGAGGAGGCGTTGAACGCCTATTCCGGCGGACTGATTTCCAGGAACGCCTACTATTACGAGCGGGGAAAGATTTCGGATACGGAGATGAGACATCTGGAAAAACTGGTCGCCTCGTATGCCGGAAGCATCACGGTGCGCAGTTACCCGCGTTTCAATGCCCAGGTCTCGACGCTTGACATCAAGAACGGCATTTCGGAATACAGGAAACTCAAAGGATACAACCCGGACATCGTGATTGTGGACTCGATGGACTTGCTGACGGATGCCAACCGCCGTTCATGGGGAGCCGACCATGAACGGGCGAAGCGTATCGCGGTGGCCAACGACCTGAAGGACCTGGCGGCGGACGAAAAGGTATGGATGGTGGTGACTTACCAGTCTACCATCGAAGACCGGGAGTGGCTGAATGACGAGCGGAACGTGCTGACCGAGTACAACTGTTCGGAGGCCAAAGGTCTGGCACGCCCATGCACGCACCTTATTTCGCTCAACCAGTCATCGGCCGAGCGCAAGGAGAACGTGATGCGCTTGCATGTGGCCAAGAGCCGCTTTTTCAAAAAGGGCGATACCATTAAAATAGCGACGGACTATGACAACGAGGTGTTCTATGACGGGCAGAGGACGCTGAATCTGAACAGGGAATAAAAAGTCGTTCAAAATGAAAACTCAATAGCGGATAGTTTTATTCCTGTGAAAATGAACTGCAAAAGGCAGGCCAATCTCCCCCATATAGAGAAAGCTATGCTCCCTGTTCTTCCGGCAGGTCATCCCGCCAGGCATGCTGTACAGAGCTCTGTAACAGGCAGGTAATAGCGGTACGGGACTGCCACCGGAAACCGCTTCATCCCGAGTAACGGAGAGTGATTACGGCATGCCCTTTTTCATAGCGTACCCTAAGTCCGAGTTTCTCCAGTTCCTCCCTGATAAGGGAGTCCTCGAACCCTTCGGACATGAATTTTTCCCTGAGCAGGCCGGTGATATTCTTCGTTCCGGTACTTCCGGAAAGAAAATCCTCCACCCACTGGCGGAAACTGCCACCCGTACGTATCAGGTTGTAGCGCCTCAGACAGAAATTCTCCACACTTTGCAAATCGAACTCCTTATAGGACAGCAGGGCGCAGAGAAGCGGCCCGTTAGTATCGTCCTCCCTTAATTCAGCCGTCAGTACGCAGACCGGTATGCCTGTCCCGCTATCGGGTCTGTAATAAAGCCGGATGTTTTCCCTTATATACAGCCCCGTGGCGTATGTCATGCCATCCGGGGATTCCGTCATGACGGGAAACGCCTGCCACCCGGAGTCCCCTTCCCGTTTCAACAAGGTTATTGCCGTTTTTCCGGACTCCCCGTCTGATGTGGAGCGTGACCTCATCGTCCCGTTGGTCTTTTTCCATCCGAGAAACCGCAGACAGTTCTCAACATCTTTCAGAAGCTTTTCCTTTGCCGGATTCCCATTAAGGTACGGGCGGAGCGTATCCACTATTTCGGACCAGTCCTCGTTTGTCTTCATATACTACTTGTTGATAAATTTTATTAAACACAGTCGCTTTGTAATTGAAATATAGCAATTTTATCCTGACCGCTCAAATAAATTCTCTAAAAAATCATGGAAAGAGCCACTCATGGAATCTCCCCGAGGTCTTTTCGCATTCCGGTACAGTCTGTATGTCCTTGGGGCAGACGTGAAATCTTGCCGGGCTTTTTTCCGCCCTTTCGTGCAGAGTCTGCCGACAGGTTCTTATTGTACAGATTTTTTCGATAATGCATGGGAATTTCCTCTATTATATCCTTTTTCGCCGGATAAGTTCGCGGTATCCTGCCATGAACCTCTGTCCGGGAGAAGGCCTGTTCCCATTGACCTCCTTGTTATCCGCACCAGCGCCTGCCACGACACATGGGCAGGTTTTCGTCCTGCTTTTTAAGGCATAGAGGCTCCCTCTCTTGTCGCGGCAGTGTGCGATACCCATTTCCACCTTGAGAAAGCGTATCAAAACAATGAAATTTATGAGGCGTTTTTAAACTTTAGCCCTTGTACTGCAGCTATACCTTTTATATGGAACTGTCTGTACAGGAATATCAATATCTGGTTTCGGAGATAACCCGCGAGACGGGTGCCAAACGGGACGGGAGCGGTAAGAACCTTATCGTTCCATGCTGCCCGTTCTGCGGAAAGTCGGGCGGTAAGTTCGGTATCTACATCGGCAAGGAGACTGCCCACCGCCGGCCTTTCATGGCCCACTGCTTCTCCTGCGGGGCATCCACCCGTACATTGGAGCAACTTCTGGCGGCTATCGGCCGCATGGACCTGATGGTCTCGCAGACAGCCGACATCGCCGCACCGTTGAACCTGCACCTGCTGGAGGAGGACGAGGCGGAAGAGATAGACGACGGACTGGTGCCGGTCGAATTGCCGGACTTTTACAAGCGCACTTTCCGGCATCCGTATTTGCAGCGGCGCGGCTTCCGTTTCGACGATTACGAGTATTTCCCGGTCGGGATGACCGGCAGGCTCAACCCGCGCTACGCGGACTATGTCGTCTTTCCGGTCATCGATGACTGTACGGTTGTCGGCTATGTCTCCCGACATACCTGGCCGAAAGAGGATATAGACGCGCACAACCGCAAGGCCAGGCATAGCGGCGGGTACAAGATCCTGCGTTACCGGAACTCCACGGAAAACGACTTTTCCAAGCTCCTCTATAACTACGATGCCGTCCGAGTGGACGAAACCGACACGGTCATCCTCGCGGAAGGGATTTTCGATGTCATCGCCCTGACCCGCGGACTCGAGCTTTATGACAATTCCCATGTCGCAGCCGTGGCCACCTTCGGAAAGAAAATCTCCGATGTCCAGATCTACAAGCTGCAATCGAAAGGCGTGAGAACCGTAGTCATCGGCTACGACGGCGATGCCGTCGAGTCGGTAAAGCGGACGGCGGAACGGCTGAAACCCTATTTCGAGGTTTTCATCGCGGACATCGCCGATGCCGCCAAAGACTGGGACGAACTCACGGAACCGGAAATCTACGGGATTTTCGCCTGCGGCCTGCTGTCCGTCCTTGAATACAAACTCAAAAAAGTACAGGAAAGATGATACAGGAACTTCTCTCATGGCTCGATGCACAACGGATAACCTATATCCCGGTCGATACGGAAGTGGTGGACATTCCCGGCTTTGGACGGCTTTTCATGGCCGACCTGTCGGGTGTGGAATCCATCTTCCGCGGCGACGGGGACAGGCCCGTGTTCAACCTGATGGAAAGTCTGGACGTGCTGATGGAAGAAGGAATCTTCCATGTGGCCTTCCCGTTCGGCAGGAACTGGTACTACTATGACCTGCGGGAAGAGTTCCGTTTCAGCCTGCTGAAATATGTCGGCCGGCCCAAGCCTCCGGTACACGATATACCTTTCGTGAACCTCGGCGTCCATACCTCCTACGAACTGCTGAACGCCTACGGCTCGCCGGAGGATTTGTGCCGCAAGGCGAAATGGCTCGGGCATACGGCTGTCGGCATCTGCGACCGTAACACGATGGCCGCCACGCTGAACCTTCAGAAGGAGTGCGCCAATGCCGGGCTGAAACATATATTCGGCTACTCGCTGACAATGATACATGAGGAAGAACGTGTCGGGCTGAAGATTTATGCCTTGAATAAGGAGGGGCTGCATAACCTGCTCCGCATCCAGCGGGCTGTCATGGTCGATTCGGAAGACAACACCCTCCGCCATGAACAGCTGCTGATGTATGCCGCAGGTTGTGTGGTGGTTTTCGCCACCCGTTCCGTCTACTGGGTGGCCGGACACCCCAGACAGGTGGAGCGTATCCGGAAAGGTGCCGAAGCGGTCTATTACCAAATCGACGCCAACGAGTACAAGGCGGACCGCATCGACAGGGGGCAACTGGAAGCCCTGAAATACTACTTCGACAACTGCTATGATGCCGGTACGGATTCATTTACAGTAGAACCGGCCCTGATTCCGGACTGCTACTACATGGACAAGGACGATGCCGGGTACAGAATCGTGGTGAACAAGATTGCCACGGGAGCCGCCCATGAACAAAGCGATGACCAGTATTTCAAGACAGCGGATGAACTGTACGACACGCTCCGTCCGCTGTTCTCCGGGCAATGGGACTTCGACTCCCTATTCAGGCGCATGTGCCGCCCCACGGTGGAGATTGCCGGACGTGCGGACGCCTCATTCGAGACCGGGCGCATGTTCATGCCGGAATACCGTATGCGGCCACAAGAGCGGGAACGGTATGGCGACCGCCGTACGATGTTCCTCCGGCTGTTGGACGACGGGCTGGACCGGAAAGTGCCGGAACCGGAGCGGGAACGCTATCGGGAACGGCTGGACGAGGAAGTCTATATCATTGAATCGACCGACAACGTGGACTATTTCCTGGTGCAGTGGGATATGGTGCGGGAGGCACACCGGAGAGGCATCGCAACCGGTATAGGTCGCGGTTCCGCCGGGGGCTCGCTGGTTTCCTACCTGCTTGGCATAACCTCCATCGACCCGCTGAAATACGGCCTTATCTTCTCGCGCTTCCTCGTGCCGGAACGTTGCGGGCTCAGCTGGAAAGACGAGCTGACGGTGCTTGCCCCGGACATCACACTCGGCAAGGGCGAACGCTATGTGGAGATGGAATCCGAAGGCAAGACTTACCGTCTGTGCACGGATGCCCGCCTGCGGGTAATCCGTAACGGAGAAGAGCGGACGATATACGCGGATGAATTGATAAGTGGCGACGAAATCCTTTTTGACCGCCGAGATTGCTTGTGGAACTTAAAGGAACCCGAAACCCATGAATCCGACCTACGAACACCACCGTCCCTATGACGGTTGCGACCTTTACCGGGGCGATGCGCTCGATGTGCTGCCCCTGCTGGCTGAAGAAGGCATCACCGCCGACATGGTATTGTCAGACCCTCCATACGGTACGACACACTGCCGGTGGGATGCCGTGATAGACATCCCCGGGATGTGGAATGCCGTACAGGGCATATCCAGGCCCGACACTCCCGTACTGCTGTTCTGCCAGCATCCTTTTACGAGCCTGCTGGGCAGTTCCAATCTCCGCAGGCTGCGGTATGCCTGGGTATGGGAGAAGACGCAGGCGACAGGCTTCCTGAATGCCGGGCGTATGCCGATGAAGGCGCACGAGGACATTCTGGTCTTCTACGACAGGTTGCCGAAGTATCATCCGATCAAGACGGACGGGCACAGGCGCAAGGTCGTGATGGCCGAACACCAGCGGAAATGCGATGCCGGCGAGATATACCGGAAGCACGACAATTTCCGGGATTACATATCCACGGAACGCTATCCGCGCAGCGTGCTGAAGTTCAAGACCGACAAGCAACGCTCCTGCCTGCACGCGACACAGAAACCTGTCGCCCTGCTGGAATACCTGATACGCACCTACACCGATGAAGGGGACATCGTCCTCGACTTTGCGATGGGCAGCGGCAGCACGGCCGTGGCCTGCCGGAATACGGGACGCCGGTTCGTCGGCGTGGAGATAGACCGGGAAATTTTTCAGACAGCACTAAACCGTATAACCCATGGCTGACACCCGGGAAATCTGGGTGGATATCAAGAACTATGAAGGAAAGTACAGGATCAGCAACCTCGGGCGTGTCAAGAGTCTGGAACGGCAGGTTTCGCATGACGGCATTACCTGGATACAACCCGAACGCATTATGTGCCATTGGTGCGGGACGACTTCGCTCTATGACTGTGTCCGGCTCTACAAGGGCGGTGTCGGGAAGAAGTTCTCCGTGCACCGTCTGGTAGCACAGCATTTCCTGCCCGACTGGAATCCGGGACTGGAGGTGAACCATATCGACGGGAACCGCGACAACAACCGTGCGGATAACCTGGAGATGTGTACGCACCAGCGGAATATGGAACATGCCATAGCGGGTGGCCTCAAACGGGATTACGGCGAAAAAAGCGTGAATGCCAAACTGACCAACGGGCAGGCGGAAGAGATACGGGTGAGATATTCTTCCGGCCAGGCTTCCCAGAACAGCCTGGCAAAACAGTACGGCGTCAGCCGCCAGACGGTAAGCGCGATAATACGATACAAGAAATATATACGATAATGGACGAGGAAGAAATTTGGAAAGATATTCATCATTACGAGGGAATTTATCAAGTAAGCTCCTGCGGTAGAATTAGAAGTGTCGGAAGATATGTCCGTAATGCCACATCCCAATATTGGAGGAACGGACAAATCATCAAACCGTGGGTCGGGGGTACATCCCCGTATTACAATGTTTCTTTGGCCTCTGACGGAAAAATATGTAAAAAATTAATCCATAGACTTGTCGCAGAACATTTTCTTGATGATTGGAATGCGGCAAAGGAGGTTAATCATAAGGATGGCAATAAGCACAATAATCGAAGTGACAACCTGGAAATGTGTACCAGGCAAGAAAACGTCATGCATTCTATGGTGCATAAACTCAGGGATGATTATGGAGAGAACAGTGTGAACGCCAAACTGACAAATGAACAAGCGGATCATATCAGGCGGTTACACCGGTCGGGAGTCATGCAAAATGAACTGGCTGAACAATTCAAGGTTTGCAAACAGACGATATGCGATATCGTCCACTATAAAAAGTATAAAAAATGAAAGTGACAAACGTAACAATTAAAAAAGCGAATGAAGCATTCACCGTAATGGATTCGTTCGTGGGGAAAGGACTTGTGGAGGGCGGACATTCCGCCCTCCCGTAAGGCGGATATAGATGTCGACTATGCCTCCGACCGGCGGCAGGAGATCAAGGATTACCTGGAAGAACGGTACAACGCGGACGGCCGCCAGCGTGTCTTTTCCGCCGGCACCTTTACCACGATGAAACTGAAAGCCGCCTTGAAGGACGTGGCACGCGTACACCGCGTGCCTCACTCCATCGTGAACTATATTACCGCCATGATAGATGACGGCACGGACTGGACAGGACTGTTCAGACAGGCTGCCTCCAACAGAAAACTTCGGGACTTTATCCAGACCTATCCGCTGGTCATCGAGGACGTGCAAGGATTGCTCGGACAGCCCAAAGCGGCCTCCATACACGCCTCGGCCATCGTTGTCACACCGGACACGCGGGACGGCAGGCCCGCCGAATGCTTCGATTTCCTGCCGGTCCGCAAGATGGACGGGGCACTGGTATCGGAGTTCGACGGCTATTCGGTCGATGAGATCGGATTGTTGAAGGAGGATGTGCTGGCGACAAAGGAACTTGCCAAACTGAGTGCCGTCATCGCGTTGGTCAACCGGAATTTCGGGCAGGAACTCACCATCGGGCGTATCACGCAGGATATGCTGGAAGACGGGAAGACCTACCGGCTGCTCTCGGACGGTAACACGCAGAATGTGTTCCAGTTCTCTTCACCGGGCATTACCCGGTTTATCCAGGATGTACAGCCGGAGTGTATCGAGGACCTGATCGCCGTCAATGCCCTGTACCGCCCCGCCACGCTCGACATCGGCGCCACCGATGATTATGTCCGTTTCAGGCGTGGCGAGGTGGCCCCGGTCTATAACTACGGCTGTTATGAAGCGACGAAGAACACTTTCGGAATCATGGTCTACCAGGAGCAGTTCATGTCCGTCGCCCATACGCTCGGGGGATTCGACCTCGGGAAGACCGACCTCCTGCGCAAGGCCATAGGAAAGAAGAAAGCCGACCTGATGGCCACGCTGAAGGCGGATTTCATTGCCGGAGCCGTCGGGAACGGATGCCCGGACTATGAGGCGGAGGAAATCTGGCACAAGATAGAGGTGGCCGGGAAATATTCGTTCAACCGCTCCCATGCCGCGGCATACGCCCTTACAGCCTATTGCGGGGCATGGCTCAAGGCCAATTACCCGTCGGCGTTCTATACCGTGGCATTGCAATGGGCGGACGACAAGGAGATTCCTTCGCTGATGGCGGAGATGGAACGCTGCTCGCCGGCCAAGATCGTGCCGCCGGACATCAACCGCTCCGGGACGGAGTTCTTCACCGACTATGCCACCGATGAAATCTTCTGGTCGCTTACCCGAATCAAGCAGGTCGGCCTCAGGACAGTGGAATACATCGTCACGGAACGCGACCGGGGCGGGGCATATACGGGTATCGAGAACTTCATCCACCGCATATTCCGTTACAAGCTCAAGAAATACAGTTACTGGGACGATCCCGACAACGCGGAAGAGGCCGTGAAAGTCCCCGTGAACGCCCGGCATGTCAAGCACATGATCCTTGCCGGATGCTTCGACCGCATCGAAAAAGTCGGGGCGGTTACCGAACGCTGCGCGCTGCTCGAACGCGCCGCACGTGAACTGGGATTCTCCCTTTCCGAAAAGGACTTCCCGCAGGACATGCGCGGGCGGCATTTCTTCTGGTCGCAGCAGCAGATTGCCGTGTCGGGTATCGGCAGCATCGACTACCGCCGCATCTTCGACAATTCGGAAGCCAGCGGGCAGGTCAAGGGAAAAGCCTCCTACCTGACCCTGGACGAGGTGGCACGGGACGAGAATGACGGCAGGCGTGCGGCTGTCTGCGCCACGGTGGTGGATGTAGCCGAGCATACCTACAAGGACAGGGAGACGGGAAGCCGGAAGCGTTTCGCCAGGCTGACACTCTCCCAGAACAACCGCCTGGCGGAGTGCGTGTGCTGGAACGACTATTACATGGAGCACCGCACCGAGATCCAGTCGCTTAAGGACCGGGTGGTCATCCTCACGGCCGTCATCCGTTACAGCGACTACAACGGCTGCAATACATTGCAGACCTATAAGAACTCATTGTTATTCATCCAATCCTGAGAAGATATGGCACCACAGACTGAACAGAAAATATATGTAGGCATCGGGCTGGATTTCGAGACCGGAGGGCTGGACTGCCGTGAATGCGCCTGCACGCAGATCGCCCTGCAGGCCGTCCGTTTCGACACATGGCAGGTATTCGACCGCTACCAGGCGTATATCGCCCCCTACGGGAAACAGGACGCGGGACTTCCCCGGCGCAAGGTGTTGCGTACCCGCCATGAGCAGGCGAAAGGACAGGAATATGTCCCGATGAAGTACGAACAGGCGGCATTGGACTATTCCGCCATTACCATGGAGATGCTGCGCACGCAGGGTATGGACATGAAGAAGGTGGCCGGAGAAGTCATCGCCTTCGCCAAACGCGCCACCCTCTCGAAGGGCAACCAGTGCAAGCCCGTGCTGGTCGGACAGAACATCGCCTTCGACATCGGATTCCTGCAACAGCTGGTGAACTATGCCGGACTGGCCGCCGAGTTTGAAAAGACCTTTTCCGGGAGCAGGGACTATTACGGCAACTTCCAGCCGCACTACATCGACACGCTTGCCTTGGGGCGGCTGGCTTTTGCCGCCGATCCGGAGGTCACCTCGTACAAACTGGAACTGGTAGCCTCAAGGTTGGGCGTGGAACTGGACGATGCCCACGATGCGGCTGCCGACGTGACGGCCACGCTCGACATCCTGGGGGTCTATACCTCCCGTCTGCGCCAGACGGAAGGGACGGCAACCGCCATGCAGAAGAAAGAGAAAACCCGTAAATATTTCAAGATATGAGTATGGACACGAATAAGGAAGCCCCAGGCATTGACCGGGAACGGATTCCCGAGACCATCACATTCCGCACGGCGGACCGGATGACCTACGGGGCGCTGGGCTATGACGGGAACGAACTGATGGCGTTCATATCGGGCTACGACCTGGAAATCAAGTTCAACCTGCGGCTCATCAACTCGCTGGCGGACGCGGAGGCGTGTGCCGATGCGTTGGCCCAGGTATTCTATGACGCATTAATGGAACAATTGTTATGCAACGAAAAGGCGGGTTTTGTAAAACCTCCGGGACACAAACCCGCTACTCTTTCAGAAAAGGAAGGAAGAAACGATGTCAGACAAGATAGCGAACACGCAGGATAGGCCGGAAGAGAAACCGCTCACGGAGCAGGAGCTGCAATTCTGCAACCTCTATGTGAACGGCGGGCTGGAGTATGCCGGACGGCCGAAAAAATGCTTTGTGGAGGTATTCGGTGAGGATACGGTGAAGAATCCGTACGCTTCGGCCAATTACCTGATGAACAAACCGCATGTGCTGGCGCATATCAAGGCGCTGCTCTCCTCGGAACGGTTCGAGATGGAGACGATGGCCGTGAAGCTGCAGGTGGCCGAGACCCTCAAGGCCGTCATGGACGAGACGGCCACTTCGGACTATACCGACCGTTTCGGAGTGCCGCTTTCCCCTGCGCCGCTCAGGGCCGTGTCGGTCAATGCCGCCAAGGCGCTGATGGATATCTTCCCCATCAGGCACAAGGAGGAGAACCGCCTGCGCATCGAGGGCAGTGACGGCAATGTCATCTTCAATGTGATCGTACCCCAAAACCCTATGACAGATGGTGAAAAGGAAACATAAAGTCACCAGGGAAGAAATTGCCTGGTGGATATATCTGGTGATAATGGTCGCGCTGGTCATCTACGGATTCCGGGACAGCGCGGCGGCTGAGGTTCTGATAAGGGCCATCAGGGAGGCATTCTCACTTTTAATGGAATAATGATATGGAACAATTCAAGGAATTTGTAGTGAAGTACTTCAAGATTATCGTCGTGGTACTTTCGTTCTCGCTGACACTGTACATACAGCATGTGAACAACACGGCCCAGATTGCAGAACTGGAGACCAAATGTATCGGTTTGGAAGTGGAAATCAAGAACCAGTATGACCGCATCAACGCCATGAAGCTGGACAAGTCCGTGTTCGAGGCGACCATGATGCAGCTCAACACGGTGCAGAATGACCTGCACGAGATCCGGGCCGACATCCGGGAGCTGCTGAAATGCCAGAACCTGCATAAATAACCCGATTTTTAAACTGCCGGTTATGACAAAGAATACTTATGTGAAAATCATCGCTTCTCCGGAACTTTCCCGCATGAAGCTTGGCGGACTGGCCGGCCGGAGAGGGCTGGTCGTGGAGGACCTGTCCGGTGAAGACAGGAAAAACAAGGGCGGGCTGGTTCTGTTGGAAGAGGCCTACATGGATGAGTTTGTCTGGTTCATTCCCGAAAAATCCGTGACATATGAATAGGCTGGACAAAACACTTCTGATAACCGTGCTGCTGCTCGGCGGCATCCTCTGGTTGCAGCACCGGTGGACAATACGCCTCACGGAAGAACGCGACCGTTTCCGCATGAACAGCACAGCCCTGCTTTCCGATGTGAAGCGGATGCGGACCGATTCAGCGACGATGGCCCTCGATGCCAAGGCACTGCGGCTGACCATAGACGAGTATGAGGAGTTCCGTGCCGAGGATGCCGAAACCATCAGGCGGCTCGGCGTGAAAATCAGGAATCTCGAAGCGGCGGCCCGGCATGAGGTCGAGGTGAAAGCACCGATAGACGCCGCCGTCCGCGACACGCTCATTGTCCGTGATACCGTCCCGCTACTGCGGCAGAAAGTGGAGATGGTCACGCCGCATATACATTTTAGCGGACTGATTGAAGAGAACCGTCTCAAAGGTGACATAAAGATACCCGTGACGCTTAACCAGGCTGTATGGGTGGAATACAAGGGATGGTGGTTCTGGAAGAGGGTCAAAGCTATCCGTCAGACCATATCCAGCAACAACCCGTATGTGGAAATCAGGTATTCGGAATATATAAAGATAGACAAAAAATGATGGTGGACTGCAAGCGTTGGATAGGGTGTGTTGATTGAAGCGACATTTACTCCGGACCGGGATGTATCTCAAATGATGGTTTCAGATACATCCCGGTCCGGAATATTTTAGCCCGTTGCCTGATATGGCCATTTATAACGGGCACGAGTGGGCCTGGTCCAGAACAGTAGTTTGGAAAACCATCCAATCCACAGATTTGACATCCGCCAGACCCATTGTGCCGGTAAATCCTGCCATCTGTACAGCTATACGGTTGTTTCCGGCAGCCTGCGCCGAACAGGAAACATTGCAACAATTCTGCATTACCGATGACTTATCCGGCCATGTCCGGATATTAAATGAAGATTGGCGGGACCGGCTTTCCGTTTCATCAAGCGCACCATTTCTATATCTTTCCATTCCATAACAGGTAGAGGCATGCAGTGCGCGCACCTCTTCCGTTCCGTGCAATAATGACATTCTTTCATGTCTCCGCCATATCGAAGTAAAGAAATGTTAAGCAAGGTGGATTTTCTCTCATTTTACGATTGAGAAACATTATTATAGTAATGTTTTTCCGGACTACATCCTTGCCAGACTGTTTGCCATATTTTTTAATGACAGAATATCAATCATTGAAAATTAAGTAATATGGCAACAGTAAAAGTTAAATTCCGGGCCTCTTCCGTCGAGATGAAGGAAGGCTCGCTCTACTATCAAGTGATTCACAACCGTCTGGTAAGACAAGTGCATACCGGCTACAGGCTTTTTCCTTCGGAATGGGATGCCGGCATTTCCGAGGTCGTGGTGGCTTCCGGCACAGAAGAGGGACGCAGGAATTACCTGCTCTCCATGAAGACCGCCATAGCAGACGACCTGTCCCGGCTCCGGAGCGTCATCGCACGGCTCGAACGTTCCGACACGGGATATACCGCCGACAAGGTGGTGGAAGTGTTCTCCTCTCCGGCCGACTGTGGCGGTTTCCTTTCCTTTGCACGACAACTCATACAGGAACTGAAAAAGATAGGCAAAAGGCGCACGGCCGAAACATATACGACCGCCTTGAACAGTTTTTTGCGTTTCCGGGGCGAACGGGACCTGCTGTTCGAGGAAGTGGACTCCAACCTGATGGTGGAATACGAGACCTTTCTGAAAGGCATCAATGTCTGCCCGAACTCCTCCTCTTTTTACATGCGCAACCTGCGCGCCATCTATAACCGTGCGGTGGAAAGGGAACTGACCGTGCAGCGCTATCCCTTCAAACATGTCTATACGGGCGTGGACAAAACAGTGAAACGTGCCGTCCCGCTGAAAGTAATCCGCCGGATACGGGATCTGGACCTGACGCTCAGTCCTGTGCTGGATTATGCGAGAGATCTGTTCATGTTTTCATTCTACACCCGGGGAATGGCATTTGTGGATATGGCTTACCTGAAAAAGAAGGATTTGCAGAACGGAGTTCTGGTCTATCGCCGCCAGAAGACGGGACAGCAGCTTTTTATCAAGTGGGAGAAACCCATGCAGGAGATTGTCGGCAAGTACGATACGTCCGCGACTCCTTATCTGCTGCCGATCATCCGGGATATGGATACGGATGCCCGAAAGCAATACAAGAACGCCGCCCATCTTGTCAATGACAAACTGAAAAAAATAGGCCGGCAGTTAGGGCTTGCCATACCGCTGACAAGCTATGTCGCGCGCCACGCCTGGGCTTCCATCGCAAAGAGCAAGAACATTCCGATTTCCACCATCAGCGAAGCGATGGGACACGATTCGGAGAATACCACGCGTATCTACCTTGCCTCATTAGACACATCGGTCGTGGACAAGGCCAACAGCCTTATTCTAAAATCACTGTAATCGGGAGAAAGATTTGCATAATACCCGCACACCGTACGGACAGCAAAAAAGCCATTCGGAAAATGGCTATAGAAACTGAAAAGTTGTGCAATTTAAAACATCTCTTTTTAAGAGAAGTATTTTGCAAGTGCAAAGATACGCAAAAATCAAATAAGCGCTTCACGATTAACGAAATTTATTGTCCGTCAGAATGAAAAAAACAGATGAGCCGTTAAGCGGGCATTTGCGATTTGTTTAGTAAAAATTACCGTTCAAAAAATAAACAGTAGAAAACCAGGTCTTTTCCTGAACGGTATTTTTCTTAAAAAGAGACAGACAGGAGACGGAATGATTTGACAGGAATCATGCAACCGAAAAAATGTTTTGCCAAACTTCAGAGAGCAACCATTGGAGTTTAAAAAACAAGTCGTTGAAATAGTGCGGGAAAATCCCGCCAAGGCGATAAACTGTTGAGTATTTGCCCGTTTCTCTCCGAAAGAGAAGTATTTGACGGTGCAAATATACGTATTTTATTGATTATAACGGCATAAACAGCTTGTTTTTTAAGTCTCAATCCGAGTTCTAAACCGGTTCTACTTCAATGAATGTTAAGCATTCCCAGTCGCTCGAACCGAACATAATCTGTTTTTCATCCACTTATCATCAATGTTATACGCTACCACTTCTCTTTCGGAGAGAAGTATTGGTTTGGGAGTTGACGTGCCGGTTTTCCGGCCCGAATGAGATAACAAGAATAAGGAAAATATGAAAAAATTGATCTTCGGTGTTTTTCTTGCGGTTTGTTGGTGCACGGGCACTGTCAAAGCGCAGGATATCGCAGTAAAGACCAATCTATTGTATTGGTCAAGTACCACGCCCAACTTGAGTCTGGAATTTGGGCTGGGCAAACGCACGACCCTCGACCTCACGGGCGCCTACAACCCGTGGACGCTGAATAAGGACAAGAACAAGAAAATCAAACACTGGATGGTAATGCCGGAGTTCCGTTACTGGCTCTGCGAACGCTATAACGGCCATTTCTTCGGCCTGCACAGCGGTTACGCGTTCTACAACATCAGTGGCGTGAGAATCCCGTTCCAAAGCAAGTCCACGAAGGATCACCGTTATCAGGGCTGGGCTACGGGTCTCGGATTGTCGTATGGCTACTCATGGATTTTAGGCAAACGCTGGAACCTCGAAGCCACGATCGGTCTGGGTTACATCTACACGCAATACGATAAGTACGAGTGTGCCACTTGCGGCAAGTTCAAGGGCAACAAGGACAAGCATTATTTCGGCCCGACCAAGGCGGGCATCTCCCTGATATATATAATCAAATAACAAGAAAATGACTATGAGACGCATATACATCCTATTATTGCTGATATTGGCATGTTGTCCCATGATGTTGCATGCCGAGAACGAAACCAGTTACTTGCCTCTGATCGGGATTCGTCAGGGAGGGGTCGTCAAGCAGGGCCGCACGGTAGAGCTGACGATGTCCGTCGATTTGAGCAAGGCGAAAATCCGTACGCAGCACACCGTAGCACTGACACCCGTACTCATGTCGGCGGACAGTAGCCGCGAGGTGACCTTTCCCCCGATAGTCATCGATGGCAAGACCCGCCACAAGGTTTACTTGCGGGCGCAGCGGCTCGAAAGCGTGGAGCTTCCCCCTTTCCACAATGATTCCGCACAGGTAATCATACGCCACAGCAGCAAGGGGCAGCATTACGATTATGCGGCCACCGTGCCCTACGAGCGTTGGATGCTCGACGGGCGGATCAAAATCCGCGAAGAGGTACACGGCTGCGTGAACTGCGACAAGGGCAAGGCGGAGCAGTCCTTGTGGGCGGGCATACTTCCTGCCTATGTCCCCGATTACAAGCTCGACAGCATAGCCCCTGAACCTGAACCCGTGAAAGTGCGTGCCGAAACCCGCACCGCCCGGCTGCAGTTCCGGCAGGACAGTTATAATATATTGCCCGGATTCAAGAACAACCGTGCCGAACTGGACACCGTTTCCAACTCCATCGAGCTGGTAAAGAAAAATACCGACGTCAGGATTATCGGTATCTACATCACCGGTTACGCTTCTCCCGAAGGCAGCATGGCGCACAATATGGCCTTGTCCGAGAACCGCGCCAAGGCGCTGGCCGACTATATCCGCCGTTACGACGCTATCGCTCCCGAGATGCTCCACGTGGACTGGAAGGGTGAGGACTGGGAAGGTTTCGTCCGTGTGCTCGGCGACTTCCCGAACCTGCTGAAACGCGACGAGGTATATGAAATCATCGAACGTTACCCCGACGAACGGGATTTCTGCGAGCTGCAACTCCAGAAACTCGTGCCGCCGACCATTTACCACAGGCTGCTCACCGAGATATACCCCGCGTTGCGCCGCAACGAGTACCGCATCGAGTACAACGTGCGCAACTTTAACCTCGAAGAGGCTCGCCGCATGGTCGATGAGCGTCCCGACCTCCTGAGCCTGTCGGAAATGTACAAGGTGGCCGATTCCTACGGGAAAGGCACGCCCGGGTACGACAAGGTGATGGCCACCGCCTTACGCTATTTCCCCGCTTCGCCCTCCGCACTCAATGAGAATGCCGTGAACGCCATCTCCCGTGAGGAGTATGCCAAGGCGGTGGAGCTGCTCGAGAAATCGGAAGTCACCGCGCGGTCGGCAGAACTGCTCTCCACCCTCGGTGTGGCATACGCCGGGGCCGGACAATACGACAAGGCGGAGGATGTGTTCCGCCGTGCTTCGGAGGCAGGCTCCGCGACTGCCCGGCATAACCTCGAAGAGGTGCGGCAGGTCATCGACCAGTTGTAGACAAAATCCATAAGCGAGAAGTTATAAAAACCTTTTTACTAATTTTTAAATAACAAAAAGATGAAAGTCAAGAGTTTTTTATTGACAGCTTTAGCTGCTTCAATGACGTTTGTTGCATGTGACAACAAAGACGATGAAATGGGACAGTTGGACAACACCCCAAAGAGTGTAAGCATTGACCTGTCTAATGTGATTCCAGTAACCAGAGGCGCCGGTCAAGAGGTAGAAGACAACTCAAAGGTTTCTTTGACAGATTTACAGGTATTCTTTACAGACGGAACTACCCTGTATAAAGGAAAAACAATCGAAGGAACTGAGGCAACCCACTACTTCAGCAATAAAAGTAATTTTGACGACCGCGCAGATAAGGTATTCCATTTTTTACCTGCTGAGGTGAACAAGGTAATCGTTGTAGGTAACAACGGTAGTCAAATAAATGCATCTACTTATGTAGATTTGAAAAAAGACCTGATAATCGCCGAACAGCAAAATCCGACTGATCTAGACCTTTATAAAGAAGTCGAGTTGACTTCTGTGTCCGGTCAAGACGAGGCAGGACACCCGCTTTACAAAGCGAAGGTAGTGCTTGAACCGCGTGTATCCAGAATTGAAATCGGTAAATTTGAGTATACAGCTCCTACTCAAGGTCAGCGTAAGTACAAGAGTATTGAAGTTCAGCAGGTCATGTTGAACAACTATTTCGGGAAAGCAGACCGTCAGGGAGGAACAGCCAGTGACATACAGAACTCCGATATTAACCCCGGTTCTATATTCGGCCTTTTCGAGACAGCTGCTGATGCGTGGTATAACGATGAATTTACCTCAACAGAGAGTCCTGCAACCACCTTGCCTTTGGTTACATTGGATGAAAATACACAGTATAAGCATTCCTACGAAAAAGGCAATGTCCGTCCTGCATACCACTTCTTTCCTAAAGATAATAATATTGGAAATACTAACCATCCTCAAGTTCTTGTAAAATTGATTGGTACAACAAATGAAGGAACTAAGGTTCCTCTTTACTTGGCTACCAGTACATTCACTCCTGCTGTTACAGCAGATTTCGCCAAGATTTACGTCATGAACTTTGCATTTAGCGATGAGGATTTGGATAATCCTCAAAAATGTGTGGAGGTAACTGTTGACGTCATGAGCTGGGATGTAGTTCCTGTCACACCTGAATTTTAATTGATAACCCGATAGGCAGGGCGAAAGTTCCGCCCTGTCTATCCTTTAACACTTCAATCACATATATATGAAATTGACGAATATTGTTTTCTGCCTGACGTTGCTCGCCGGAGCCGCCACATCCTGCATCCGTGAGGATCTGGACGACTGTCTGAGCACGAACACGCTGTTGCTCAGCTACAAGGGCGACGGCACCACGGAGATATTCCCCGACAAGATCTGCCGGGTGGAGATGTTCGTATTCGATGCAGAAAATCGATGCGTCAATTCGAGTATCTTACCAGAGGAACAGGTCAAGGACCGCACGGCTACGCTTCCCCCGCTCGCTGCCGGAGACTACCGGATTGTCTGCCTGGGGAACACCCACCACACGAAGGTCGATGGCATCGCCACGGGCGATTTCGGCCGGATGCTCTTTGCCGCCGGGGATTATTTCGACGAGAAACAGGTTGCCGGCAACGATTCACTTTACTATGCTACGACCTCTTATACCGTACTGCCTTACAGCGGTGATGAAGAGGCAAACCAGACCAAAACCATAGAGTTCGCCAGCTCTCACTACGATCTGTCGGTGGAAGTGGCCGGAGTTCCCGCCCCGGGAACCCGCGCAGGCTCGCTGCCTGTGCTTGAGATATGCGGAGTCTCGCCCTGTACCGATTTTGAGAATCGGGCCTGTGGGGAGGCAACCGACTATTTGCTTGAAACCGAATACGAAGCCGGAAAAGCGTTGCTCACGGCCCGTACCAACATAATGCGTCACAAGAACCACGAGAACGTGAACATCCGCCTGAGCGCCGCCCCGAACGGGGAACCGCTGGCCGAAGTCAACCTCGCCAGGTTCCTTGCCGACAATCCTATTATAGACTGTTCCAAACATGAAGTGCTCATCCCGATACGCATCGAGTTCAAGTCGGGAGAAATCACGGTAAGCGTACCCGAATGGTACATCGAACAAGTGAAACCTGAGTTTTAGACCGAACCGAAAAGAATATGCTGAATACAAGAAAAATATTATACTGGGCAGTTACAGCAGTGTGCTGTGGCCTGTTGCCGTGCGGGTGCGTCAAGGAAGATGCCGCATCGCTCGGGGAACGGCACGATGTGGCAGTGCGGCTCAACGTAGGGACATGCGCTGTCGGCGAAACCGACGGCACACCGACCGGCGAAGAATCGGCCATTCACTCGCTTCGTGTCTATGCCTTTGTAAAAGGACAACTGGCGGGCCACGAGTTCCGGAGCGGAGACATGGAGACTCCGGCTACATTCTGGATGGATCTGACGATGACTTCCCTGACTACCGAAACGGTAGACTTCTACATCATCGCGAACGAGAAGGCCATGAGTACCCCAGGTGCCGAGAAAACCTTTACGGAAAATACTACGGAAGCGGAACTAAATGATTTCACGTTTACCACGCTGACACGAGATGTCCAAGCCTACGGACTTCCAATGTTCGGCAAGGAATCCAAAACAATCGACTTCTCGAAACTTTCTAACCGTCAGCCGATCGACCCCGGCCATTCGGGGCATACACCGCTGGAAGATGTCTTGACGTTCCAACTGAAGCGTCCCATAGGCAAGTTGGGCGTGTTCGCGGCCAAAGAAGCAGGTGAGGCAGGAGAGCTGTGTGTAACGGACCTGACCTTGCTGGAAGCCGGAACGCGTGCGTATAATTACCTGATGCCACAGACCGACGAAACGCTGAAACTGGCAGGCGCCACTGGTACCGGCGAGTTTTCACTCGTCCCCTCTTCAGCACCGGTAACGAAGACGCTGGCCACGAATATCACGCCCGAAGAGAGGCAGAACCCCGAAAACTACACGCCTGTACTGGGGGCTCCTTTTTATCCTTTCGAGAACCCTTGGGGCAGCGATTCGTGGAACACACCGGGTGATGAGCATGGAAACATCCTCAAAATCGGCTACACGTTCGACAGCGAGCCGCGCGAAGGTCTGGTCTATATGCCACGCATTGAAAGGAACAAGTATTATGCGGTATGCTGCCTGATGCACAACAGCGGCAAGATAACTGTCGCATACGATGTGGCCGACTGGGAGGACGGTGGAGATTATCAGTTGGAGTTCGATTACCCTTCCTATGAACTGCTGCAACCTTTCGGTGGAGGGACCGCCCCCTACGCGCAGCCGACGGTTTACTACAATGGCGGCGCATCATCGACAGCGGGAACCTACTCTTTTAGGTTCACCATCACAGGTCCTGTGGGACAGGAATGGCAGCCCACGCTGTTTGATGCCACAGCCGCAGACTATGAACTGACGGTATATCAAAACGTGGATGGTGTCAACACACTCGTGACACCGCCTTATGTGGCTTCCGATACAGCGTACGAAATCCGGGTAAGGGCACTGAAAGGCGAGAACGTGGACAAGCAGTTCTCGTTGGGCATCGCCTATACCCCGAAGTGGGATCCTTCGGGAAGCTCGCTCCTGCTGATCAACATGCAGAGCGGAGCCACGAACTGGACAGGAAGCGAGAGCACCGAGAAGATTGTAATCAAACAGGTTGACATACCTACAAACTAACAAGCGATGAGACGGATTATATACAATATGATGATTTGTTGTGCGGCGGCATGGCTTCTTGCCGCTTGCAGCAAAGATGACGATCTCCCCGGCGGGCAGACAGGAGGTAACGGCAACAGCATTATCCTCGACATCTCGTCGGGAGCGTTGCCGGTGAGTCGTGCTACCGTACCGGCCGAAGGGGCGGAGGTCGCAGTGAGCCATATCGACGTGCTGATTTTCAACGATACCGACGAGAAAACGAAGGTGTGGAGCGACCGGGTGAACGCGTCAGCCAATGAAACGGGACGGATTACACTGCCCGTAAAACGGTCGTCTTTTACGGAAAATGAGAGGTATTGGGTGTATCTGATCGCCAACAGCACCCACCCGGAAAAGGATTTTGAAAACCTCGCGAACCTGAACGCCTTGAAGGCGATGACGCAGGAGGACGAGAACATTCACCTGACAGGGAAAGACATTGAAGGTGTCCCGGGAACATTCCTCATGGACGGCATAGCCTATCCCGAAGGGAACGATGAACCGGCGGTTGCTGCTCCGGTCGTCCTCTACGACGGCTCGCAAGGGAATGACACGCGGCTGGCGGTCACGCTGCGCAGGGCAGCGGCAAAAGTCGTGGTGACCATCAACAAAGGCCAAGACGTGACTTTTGATTCCAAAGGCATAGGTTACTACCTGCGCAATATGCCCTATACCACATCGGTAGTGGCGGGTGCGGACGGTGCGGCAAAGCTGAGGAATACCGCCCAGACCTCCGGCGGCTATCTTGAGTGGACGGCGAACAAAATTACCGTAACGGCTTACATGTATGCCCATGCCTGGGACAATGGAAGTTCCATGGAGCAGGAAGTGTGCCTGGTGATGAACATCCCCCTGACTTACCAGAAGGATACCGACCCGCAACTGCGTCCCGATAACTACTACCAGATTCCTGTCTGTAACGGCAAGGCCCTGAACCGCAACACCTGCTACAGGGTAACGGCAACGGTCAATGCCCCCGGAGCGGAAAATCCCTCCACACCGGTGCAGTTGACGGATTTGAAATATACCGTGGAGAATTGGATAGACGAGACGGTAAATGTCGGAGGCGGAGACCGCCCGACTTTCCTTGTGCTCAACCGGTACGACCTGGAAATGCACAACAAGGAGGACGACCGCACCAGCCTGATCTTCACCTCCTCGTCGGAAGTGACGGCACAGATTACCCGGGTTTACTATATAGACAAGTTCGGAAGGGAACAGAACTTGGAGAAAAGATACCCCGATAATCCAAACGATAACGAATGGGGAGTGAGTACCGGATACAGATGGCGCAGCCATGGCAACATCCTCATTACTCCCGACAAGGGGCTCAACGGCAAGCTGGATGTACACAGCGACCTCCCCAGGAACAATACGATACGTTATATCGAAGTCCGGGTAACAAATGAGGACGGCAACGAACGTACCGTAACCATTGAGCAGTATCCGTTGGAATATATCACGAATATCCAGGGGTGGTACTCGTACCGCGATGATTTCAAGAATTCAGATCCTAACCCGACTACCTATGAATATGTAGGTGATAAAATTACCGGAATCGCCCTTGCCACCAGAAATATCTCCAGTTGGAACGGAGAATATAGATACCTAACGGGGACAGATGGTTTATTTGGAGGTCCTCCGGACGGATTCTTCGTTTCAAAAGTAGCAAAATTGAGGAATGATGGAAGCGGACAGTCTGATTTATATAAATACTATTACACATCAAACTCAAACAGACTTCGGGAATCCCGCTATAGCGAAATTAACGGCAGAATGTACACCATTGTATTGACAGGGACATCCAGTGAATATACTCTTGGCCGTCCACGTATGGTCCAGGATACATACCATCCGGAACTTATGGTTACGGATCCGGGACAGGACAATGCCCAATTGGTCTCGCCGTCATTCATGATAGGTTCCTGTGTAGGCGAATTCCAAGTTGGAGGAGGAAACCTGAAGCTGGACGGGAGTGACAACAGTGTCCGCGTTGCACGCGAGCACTGCGCGCATTATGTAGAAACGTATAAAGACCCGAAAACCGATAGGACGGTTACCTTGGATGACTGGCGCCTGCCCACAGAAGCCGAACTTAAAATCATTTTTAAATTCCAGGGCTCGAAAGACCAGGATGCAGACGCCATAGACTACCGCTTGAACGGACAGTACTATTACAGCGCAAGCGGAAGATTTTATAATGAGAAATACACCGTTAGCGGTACCGGAGTGGCCTGTGTACGCGATGCCTACGGTAAAAAGGAATAAACGTAGAAACCTGTCAAAAAGAAACGAAATATGATAAAGGAAATAATAGACAAGCTTGTCGCCCTGCTTGCGGTATCGGCCCTGCTCGCTTCGTGCAGCGAAAGCGAGTTGTGGCAGAATCCGCAGACCGAGGCACGCGACGGCTACATCATGCTGAATTTCAAGACGGAAATTCCTGCGATGCAGGAAGTCGTCACCCGTGCGGTAGACCCTGACGGTGGCGGAGTGCAAGATATGACACTTTTCTGCTTTGACAGTTACGGGCTTTTCATCTCTACCGTCAAGGCCGGTGTCACGGTGCAGAAGCCCGGCCCGGGGGAGATGGAGGGCACATTCAAGGCTGAGGTGCCCGAAAATACCCGGACCATCCATTTCCTGGCCAACCAGAATATGGATGAATTCAAGGAGGACAGTTTCCGCAACAAGTCGGAGTCCGAGGTCATGGCAGTGTTGGAGGGCTCGTCCGGACGCATGATCTATTGGGGCCGTTTCGCCTGCGATGCAGGAAACGACAGCAATATAGCCGAACAGATGGCCACCTCGGGCAATTCCGTCAAACTGATCCGCAACCACGCGAGAATCTCCGTCGACAACCCGGACAATAACGGGCATATCGTGATTACGGGCTTTGCGGTCTGCAACACCAACGCTTTCGGAACGGTGGCCCCGCACCACCCGAAGAAAGGCTTTGATTTCACGTGGCCTTCCAGCGACGACCCCTTCGTCACGCTTCCCGTGAACGATGCCAAGATGAGCGATATTACGGACGTGACATCCAGCATGAACCAGTATGTCTTCGAGTGCGAGAACAGTGCCGATGCCCCTGTCAGCGTAATTCTTCGGGGACATCTTCCGGATCAGGACGAAGAGAAATACTACCGTGTCCTGCTGGTTGACGACAAGGGCGAGCAGCTCCTCGTGCGCCGGAACCACCATTACAAGCTTCACATCGAGGGCGCGCTATCTTTCGGTCAGGCCTCCTTTGCCGAGGCGTTGGAAGCGGCAGCCACGAACAACGTATGGATTTCCATTTCCGATGAAGTGAACGAGGTGGAAGATACGGACTATATCCTGACAGTAGAGAAGACTTTTGTCGTACTGGACGAGAGCTTTACGGAAAACGGAGGCAGCTACACGCTCAATTATACCATTAAAGGAAAAAATGACAAAGCCATCACCGAAGCCGATGCCGCAACGGTCTCCTGGATAGACAACGGGGTGGCGATGCAGACATTCGAGACGAAATTCGAGGTCGTGAACGGTGTCGGACAGGGACATATCCAGATACACCTGCTTCGTTTGGAAAATAACGAGAAACTGGAAGGTACGCTGCTTGTCAAGAAGGGACGGCTGCAACGCAAAATCAAGGTCATCACGATCAGGAAGCAGTCTTTCGTGCCTGCATGGGTCGGGACGGAAATATACGGTAATTTAGGGAACGGTGCCAACAAGAACAACCGTGCCCATGTTACGGCCATGTTCACCATACCCGAAAGCTGTCCCAAGGAGCTGTTCCCGATGAATGTGTACCTTTCCGTTGGCGATCTGGATATCCGCAACGCTTCGGGCATGGAACTGCCCGTGGTGCGCGAGGCGGACAATGACTGGTACAGCAGCGGTGAAATCTCTTCCGTCTATCAAGGCAAAGAGCCGGATTACAAATTTGTCTACACGGCCGATGGTCCCGGCGTCCAGCGTGTCTATTTCGAGAACATATTGAATCAGGAAAACGGCTACGAGGGCACGCTCTATATCGAAGCCGAATATTTCGAAACGATGCGGCGCAAGTTCAAATACTCCACCAATCTCGTATCCATCACGGTGCAGGGACTGAACAAATACGATGCCGTAGGCTCGGGCGTACAAGATGAAGTGATATACTATCGTCTGGTTCCACAGAAAAAAGGAGCCAACGTGCAGTTTGACATGCTGCTGGCAGAGAGGTCCGACAATGATCAAGGGACAGGGAACGACAATCCTGCCAATGCGCAAGGCAAAGACGAATTCCTGCTCTACTCGCAATACCTGGATTATTACGAGGACGGTGAGGAACCCGATGCCGGAGTGACTGCATTCGATTGCAAATTCTATCCCGATGAATCGAACAATTGGTGGCAGACCAACAATCCCCAAGGCGGCCGTATGCTGATGTTCAAACCGAGAACTGAAGTTTTGAGCAGCCCGTCGCAAGGTACCGGAAGATATTCCATCTACATGAAGACCAACCGTGCCCGGAGCGCCGAGGTGATCCACATCGCCTCCAACGACAACCGGCTCGGACCGGTATTGCCGGAAGATGCAAACGAGGATAATCCCGGTATATATGGCGGCCGATCATACCGCAGTACGACTTTCGAGCTGGCCAACTACACCCCGTTCCGGTTCGGAGCCCGCGTGAAGTACGGCAACAACGACTGGCAGGGAGAGGCCGACGAGCCTGACCGCACGGTAGCATCCGGTGCCATACCGGCAGACATACCGGAAAAAGTCACCCCGTTGGAATGGACATATCAACCCGACCAGCGGGTGGATATCGGCATCGATGTGACGAGCTTTGCCGGTTTTGACAACAAGTCGGTGGATCCTTTCGGCCAAGCGTTCGAAATCTATATCGACGCGCCTATGCTGAAAATCGATGCCGGCCGTCTTGCGGAAAACAGACTGGACGGAACCAAACTGAAAGCGCATCCCACGATTCCCGGGCGTTTTGTCTATACCGTGGATGCCAAGCGGGAGACGGAACGGCGATATGGTACGGATGATATTGCTAACACGGACAATATTGCCTCCAGTCAGCGTGGGGAACGCAAGACCCTGCCGTTCCTTGTGAATAGCGTCGTAAGTGCCGGGGACATCGTGATTTCGTCCGATGAAAGCCGGGTAGTGTATTATTCCAAGACTTTCCGTGTGTCGAACCAATCGATTGCCGGGACGCTTCAATATAAAAATACCGCCGGCGTGGTGCAAAACATACCGAAGGATGCTTTCGTATCCTTCGAGCGTACCCGCAACGGAAGCCGTATCGGGTCGGTAAGCGTAACAGCCGACGGCCAGTACGAACTTCGGCTTCGCAAGGAATATGAGTTTAACTGGTACACGGACGAGGTGGAACTGCATTACACAGGTGACGGAGGCATGGTTTATCATGCGACATACCCGAGCCTGTCCAGCCTGTTTGCCAGTCCGCACATCGTACTTGAACCGTCTGCCGGCGAATGAGATTTTCCGAACCGGTATATGCAACGGCACCGGACGTTTCCACATCCGGCGCCTTTTTAACAACATAAGATATGAAGATGCTGAATCATACTTTTTTCGCCTGTCTTTTGGGCATGAGTCTCGTTTCCTGTTCACATGCCCAACAGCAGAAAACCAAGGAATTCCGTCTGCCCGACGTGCCTGTCACGCTGACGGCGCCTGAAGACAGGGCGGCGTACTTGTCCCTGCATTACTGGGACCACTTCGATTTTGCCGATACGTCGCTCATCTCCCGTCCTGAAATCACCGAGCAGGCCTTTGTCGATTTCCTCGGCATCCTGCCCTATACCGACCGGGCACAGGCTGCCATCGATACTCTTTTCCGCCGCGCCGCAACCGGACAGGAGATGCTGTATCACTTCATCGGGCTGAGTGACAAGTACCTCTACGAGCCCAATTCGCCCATGCATGACGAGGAACTGCATATCCTCGTATTGCGGGCACTGCTGGACAACCCCTGCCTGTCCGATACGGACAAGATACGTCCCCGCTACCTGTTGGAAATAGCCATGAAGAACCGTCCGGGAGACGTGGCGGCGGATTTCACCGTCACTTGCCGGGACGGCAGGCGCAGGCAGCTCTCCGGCATAAAGGCCGACTACGTGCTGGTTTACTTCAACGACCCCGATTGCGAGGACTGCCGCCGGGTGAAGGAATTGCTTTCCTTGTCCCCGGTTGTGAACGGGCTGTTGGAGTCCGGTCGCCTGAAACTGCTTTCCGTATGCGTGGAGGGAAAGACCCCCGCATGGGAAAAGGCGGATTTTCTCAAGAGCTGGATTGACGGCTATGACGAGGGCCAGCGGCTTACCCGTGAACAGGTGTACGACCTCAAGGCGATACCGGCCCTTTACCTGCTCGATGCAGGAAAACGGGTGATACTCAAAGACGCTTCGTTAGAACGGCTCGAAGCGTGGCTGTCCGAGAATAATATCCTTCGAAAAAAATATGAACGCCCCCGGTAACGGACATGATGACAGCAACCGCTTCCGGACGGTGTAACTTCTTACTTTCAAATAACTTTTAATTCTATGCAAATACAATCATCATTTTTTGAAATCAAATAATTGATATCAATTTGATCTGCCCATAGAATTTATGGAGTGCAACTTCACAGACCGCCTCTCATCGCTAAGCGATTCGCTCGCTACTGTGGAAGAATGTCGGCTTTCAAACATAAGTTCAGCATCATCCCCGGTTCTCGTTCAAGAATATTACGACAACTTTGTCATATTGTAAAAACTCTTTTCGTATATGACGATGAGGATGTATTGAATCGGTTATGTTATACTAATTGAGTATATTATTTGCTTAATACATAAGTTATTCCGAGAGCAGGCAAGATCTGCTCTTGTCGTTGCCATGTCACTTTTTTATCAGATCGGCCAGTGTTGTTCGATGCAATATGTCGATGATATGCCGATAAATCTCTGAAAAAGGTTTGCGAATAGGACAACTATCCTCGTCCTTGCAAAATTCGCACGGCATATATTGATCTTCACACACACATGCCAGCATGCTCACCGAACCCTCGAAACAAATTACTACATCGAGCAGTGTCACTTCCCGCGGATCTTTCAACAGGTAATAGCCGCCGCTCTTGCCTCGTGTGCTATTCAACATTCCGATATTTTTAAGCGAGAGCAGTATTCCTTCCAGAAAACGCTGGGGAATCTTCTCCTTTTCGGCAATTCGACCGATTTGCACGGGCTCTCTTCCGTACTCTGCGGCCAGTACGCTGAGTGCCAGCATGGCGTATCTTGTTTTCTTTGAAAGCATGGGATTTTCGGGTAATTTATCTTTGCAAAAATAATGTTTTTCCCGACATATCATTCTAAAAAGAAGAAAACATCCCATATGTGCGCCTTTCTTCTAATCTACATCTTTCAAGTGTGGATTAGGTAAAAATACCTATTGACAAGAACTTTTGTAATCTCTACTTTTGCAGTGTAGTATAATTAATCAAGAAATCAAATGCGAAAGATTGTTTACGTCATTCTGGGATTGTTCATGTACAATTCACTGTTCGCGCAAGAGAATACAGCGTATTCGACCGATATATCCGACATGGAAAAGCGGGTGAAGAAGATTACCTCCGCACTGCCGAAAATATCGGGATTTATCAATGTGCGCTACCAATATAATGGAGAATCAAACAGTTTCGATATCCGGCGTGCGCGCCTCGATTTCACTGGCGATCTGGCGACAAAACTCGACTATCGTTTTCAAATGGAGTTTGCAGGACGCCCCAAAATATTGGATGCCTATCTCCGCTACAAAATTGACCAGCGTTTCAATCTGCAGGCCGGAGAGTTCAAGATCCCATTTTCCATGGAAAACATATATGGTCTGACGACGCGACAGAGGACGATTTTTTGATAGGGCTGAACTATTTCCCGATGCAGAAACTCCGTCTGCAATTGAACTATGTATATAAAATGTTGGCGGCACGAAAAGATGTCAATTTTTTGACATTCCAATTTTTTGCCATGTTCTGATGAAATAAAAACTTACCGATTATGAAAATTATTGAAATCTTATTTTTAGGCGTATTTGCCTTTGGCAGTGTGTCCTGCGGCAATGGAAACAGAGCCAAAACCGGTGAACTGGGCGGCGAGTTGTCGCTTTCGGGTGCGTTTGCGCTCTATCCCGTAGCCGTTCAGTGGGCAGAAGAGTTTCAGACCTTGCACCCGGGTGTACGTATTGATATTTCGGCTGGCGGTGCCGGTAAGGGTATGACCGACGTACTGGCCGGAGTAGTCGATTTCGGCATGGTTTCGCGTGAAGTATATCCGCCCGAAAAAGAAAAGGGTGCTGTAGGTTTCGCTGTGGCGAAGGATGCCGTAGTCCCGACAATCAATGCCTCCAATCCGAAACTCAAGGAACTGTTCGCACACGGTCTTTCCCGTGATGCGGCCGTCGATATATGGATTACGGGCGAGGCGAAAACATGGGGCGACGTTCTCGGCACGGATGACGCGACGCCCCTGCATGCCTATACCCGCTCCGATGCCTGCGGGGCCGCAGAAACTTGGGCCTTGTGGTTCGGAGCCAAACAAGAGGACTTGGGCGGTACGGCCGTATTCGGCGATCCGGGTGTTGCAGCCGCCGTCCAGAAAGACATATACGGCATCGGGCTCAACAATATCGGTTATGCTTACGACAACGATACGCATTTACCTAACGACGGGATCGTGGTGCTGCCCATCGACACTGACGGAGACGGCCGGATCGCTCCCGATGAAGAGTTCTATGACACGAAAGACCGTCTTGTCGCAGCTATTGCCGAAGGGAAATATCCGTCACCGCCGGCGCGTGATCTATATCTGGTTACCAAGGGGGTTCCCACCGATCCCGTCGCGGTGGCATTCCTCGAATATGTTCTCGGCGACGGACAGGCAAAAAACATTCCGGCAGGATATATCAATACCCCTGAGAACAAAATTCGGGAATCGTTAGCGTTGCTCGAATCTGCGAACCAATCGGAATAACCGATGAGTACACAACGAATAACAAGGGAAAAAACAGCCGGCGCCGTCATGTTCCTACTGACAGGCGCCTCACTGCTGTTAGTGCTGATCATGGGAATCGGACTGTATATGAAGTCGGCTCCGATCTTCGAGGATCATTCCCTGTGGGAATTGCTCTCGGCCAGCGAGTGGAAACCGTTCAAGAACCGGTTCGGATTTTACCCCTTCATCATGGGCACGGTGTGGGTGACGGGTATTGCTCTTGTGCTGGCCCTGCCTTTGTCGCTGCTGACCGCCGTTTTTCTGACCGAGTATTCGCGCGCATGGGTCAAACGGTGGTTTTATCCGGCATTGGATATCCTCGCTGCACTTCCGTCGGTCATCTACGGCGTGTGGGGTTCCCTGCTGATCGTTCCGTGGATTTCCGAATGGCTGGCGCCGCATTTCGTCGAGTTCTCGTCGGGATATACCGTACTGGCGGGCGGCATCGTGCTGAGTGTTATGATTCTGCCGCTGCTCGTCAGCCTGTTCGTCGAGATATTCTCGACCGTACCGCAAGAGTTGCGCGACGCTTCGCAGGCGCTGGGTGCAACGCGTTGGCAAACGACCAAGAAAGTGGTGATTCGCCGTTCGCTGCCGGGTATCTTCGCCGCCGTGGTGTTGGCCGTTTCCCGAGCATTGGGCGAGACCATTGCCGTACTTATGGTTTGCGGGAACCTGTCTCAAGTGCCTCATTCCGTTTTCGATGCCTGCTATCCCATTCCCGCCCTCATTGCCAACAACTATGGCGAGATGCTTTCGCTGCCGCTCTACGAAGCGGCTCTGATGTTCGCCGCAATGATTCTTTTCGTTGTGGTGTTGCTGTTCAATCTGCTATCGCGAATCATCCTTTATCGGCTTAAGAAATCATGAAATCCAAATACATAGAAGAGATTATCGTTAAAATTCTGATGGCATTGTCGCTGCTTGCCGTTGTCGGATTCGCAGCGGGTATCGTTTACGTCGTCTTTCATCGGGGCTGGTCGTGCATCACATGGGAGATGGTGAGTTCACTTCCCGGCGGCGGATTTTACATAGGCAAGGAGGGGGGATTTCTCAATGCTATCGTTGGATCGGTCTATATCGTTGCGGCCTCAACCCTTCTCGGGTTGTTGGTCAGCATTCCCGTAGTATTCTATCTGAACGTATTTCTCAAAAGCGATTCGAAATTCGGCTATGTCGCACGTTTGGCCTACGACGTGCTGTTCGGCATCCCGTCTATCGTCTACGGGGCCTTCGCTTTCACGCTGATGATCTGGCTCGGATTGCGCACATCGCTGTTGGGCGGCATTCTGGTCACCACGCTGCTCATCATCCCCATTCTGATCCGTTCGATGGACGAGGTGGCCAAGACTTTCCCGCGTGATTTACTCGATGCTTCATACTCGCTCGGAGCCACGCGGCTCGAAACCATGGGTGTCGTCTTGCGGCAGATCATGCCCGGAATTGCGACGGCGACGTTATTGTCGGTGGGGCGTGCCATAGGCGATGCCGCCGGCGTGATGTTCACGGCCGGATTCTCCGATTCGATACCCTCATCACTATCGCAACCTGCAGCCACGCTACCGCTCTCGATTTTCTTTCAGTTGAGCGCTCCGCAGGCTGAAGTGCAGAATCGTGCCTATGCCGCCGCACTCGTACTGACCATGATCGTACTCGTCATCAGTCTTGCCGGGCGATTTATCATGCACCGCTTCTCGAAAAATAAAATCTGAAAATATGTTACCCGAATTCTTTAAGCGCCACATAGGATTCTCCGTCATAGAACCGGATATGGACGACCTGTTGCACAAGGACAAAGCATTTACTCCCGACGTCAAGTTCCGACATCCCGATACCGGTGCACGGCTTGAAGTACGACATCTCGATCTGTCTATCGGGAATCAACAGATTCTCAAAGATATCAGCCTGCAAATTCCCGAAAACAAAATCACCTGCATCATCGGCCCGTCGGGCTGCGGCAAATCCACGCTGCTCAAAAGTTTCAACCGGCTGATCGATTCGGTCGATGGGGTTCGCATGCGCGGAAGCATAACTCTCGGTGAGCAGGATATTCTCCGCAGCGACGGTGCCGAGCTCATCGACCTGCGCCGTCGTATCGGGCTCGTTCCTCAACGGCCGTGCCCGCTTCCCATGTCCATTTATGACAATGTCGCTTATGGCTGCCGCATCCATGGTATCCGAGGAAGGCGTAAACTCGACGTCGTCGTCGAACATTACCTGAGTGAGGTCGGATTGTGGGACGAGGTGAAAGAAAGGCTGCGCGCCCCTGCCTCGAGTCTCTCCATAGGCCAGCAACAACGTCTTTGCCTGGCCCGCAGCCTGGCGGTAGAGCCCGAGTTCATTCTGGCCGACGAAGCCACCTCCGCACTCGACCCTCAATCGAGCAAGATCGTCGAAGATCTTTTCGTCAAACTCAAAGAGCATTACTCCATAATCATGGTGACCCACACGCTGCGTCAGGCATTGCGTATCGCCGATTACGTCGTATTCATCTACATGGGCGAGGTAATCGAGACGGGCGATGCCGAGCAGGTATTCCATCACCCGCAGCACGAGCTGACCCGCAACTATCTGTCGGGCGTATTCAGTTAACGAATCAATCGAAATATATGAACAATCGTAAATTAACACATCTTAAAGAGTTGGAGTCGGAAGCCGTCTACGTACTTCGCGAGGTGGCGGAACAGTTCGAACGTCCGGTCATCCTGTTCTCCGGCGGGAAGGACTCTATAGTCGTCACTCATTTGGCCTACAAGGCCTTCTATCCGGTGCGAATTCCGTTTCCGTTACTCCACATAGATACCGGGCACAACTTCAGGGAGACGATCGAGTATCGCGACGACCTCGTCGGCAAACTCGGAGCCCAGCTCATCGTCGGCTCCGTGCAGGAGTCGATCGACACGGGGCGCGTCAAGGAGGAGACGGGTTACAATGCCAGCCGCAACCGTTTGCAGACGACCACCCTGCTCGATACCATCGAGAAATACAAGTTCGACGTAGCAATCGGCGGAGCACGCCGCGATGAGGAGAAAGCCCGTGCCAAGGAGCGTTTCTTTTCGCACCGCGACGAGTTCGGGCAGTGGAATCCCAAGAACCAGCGGCCCGAGCTGTGGAATATCTTCAACGGGCGTAAGAACATGGGCGAACATTTCCGCGTTTTCCCGATCAGCAACTGGACCGAGATGGATGTCTGGCAGTATATCTATCAGGAGCATATCGAGATGCCGAGCATCTACTTCACACATCGGCGCCGTGTCTTTCAGCGCGACGGTCAGTGGTTGGCGGCAGAACCGTGCATGCGGCTCAAACCCGACGAGGAGGTGGTCGAGCGTGAGGTACGCTGTCGCACCATCGGAGATATCAGCTGCACGGGGCTGACGCTCTCGCGGGCGCATACGCTGGAGGAGATCATCGATGAAATCGCCGCGACCCGCGTGACGGAGCGCGGCGGGCGCGCCGACGACAAACGTTCGGAGACAGCTATGGAGGACCGCAAGAAAGCCGGGTATTTTTAACGAGGACAAAGCTATGGAAAAAGGATATTTGGATATGGAACTGCTGCGCTTCACTACGGCCGGAAGTGTTGACGACGGCAAAAGCACACTGATCGGCCGATTGCTCTACGACAGCAAGTCGATCTTCGAAGATCAACTGGAAGCAGTCGAAATGGCCTCGCGCAACCGAGGTAACGAAGAGTTGAACCTCGCCCTGCTGACAGACGGTCTGCGTGCAGAACGCGAACAGGGCATAACTATCGATGTAGCATACCGCTACTTCGCCACGCCGCGCCGCAAGTTCATCATCGCCGACACACCGGGACATATTCAGTACACGCGCAATATGGTAACAGGCGCTTCGACCGCTGATCTGGCGATTATTCTGATTGATGCCCGCAACGGCGTGCTGGAACAGACCGTGCGTCATTCGTTCATTGCGTCGACTCTGGGAATCTCACATATCGTCGTATGTGTCAACAAGATGGATCTGGTTGGCTTTTCGCAGCAGGCGTTCGACGACATTTGTACGGCATACCGCAATATGGCAGAGAAGCTGCGGATCGGCGGGATAACGTTCATTCCTATTTCGGCGAAGTTGGGCGACAATGTCGTAACGGAGTCCGAGCACATGCCATGGTACGATGGCGGCACGCTGTTGCATCTGTTGGAGACCGTCCCTGCCGGACACTCGCTTACCGAGGGACCCATGCGAATGCCTGTACAGCATGTCATCCGTCCGATCTCGGACCGGTTCCACGACTTTCGCGGATATGCAGGCCGGCTGTGCGGCGGCGTATTGCACAGGGGCGATGCCGTTACCATATTTCCGTCGGGGAACCGCTCGACTGTGGAGGCGATCCGTTTTGCGGAAGAAGAGAAGGACGAGGCGTTTGCGCCCGAATCGGTAACGGTGTGTCTTGCCGACGACATAGACATCAGTCGCGGCGACCTCATCGTGCGTAGCGACGAACCGCAGCCGCAAGTATCGCAGGATGTAACCATGACGATCTGCTGGCTGCGCGAAGAGCCGCTGCAACTCGGCAAACGCTATGTCATCCGGCAGGCAACGGCAGAAACCGTGGGTGTCGTCAAGGAGATTGAATACAAGCTGGACATCAACTCGCTGGAACGGATCTATTCCGTCACACAACTTGCTGTCAACGATATCGCCCGCATTAGGATTCGCACGGCCCTGCCGTTGGTGTTCGATGCCTACGCGCAGAATCGCACGACCGGCAGCCTGATTTTCATCGATCCCGACACCAACGATACGGTAGGTGCCGGCATGATAACTTTAACCGAGTAATACCATGACACAAAACGAAATAATACGATTGAACGAAGAGTTCGCCGACGCGACGCCTGAAACGATCCTGAGCTATTTTCTCGACCGTTTCGGCGACCGCATCGCCTTGTCTTCCAGTCTGAGCATCGAAGATCAGGTGCTGACAGACATGATTTGCAAGTTGAAACCCAGCGCACGGATATTTACGCTCGATACCGGACGTCTGTTTCCGGAAACGTACAGCCTGATTGATCGGACGGCTATGCGCTACGGCATTCGTTTGCAGGTTTTCTTTCCCGACCGTGCCGAAGTCGAAAAATTGGTTGCCGACTGTGGTATGAACGGATTCTATGAGAGTCTGGAAAAGCGCAAACGTTGCTGCCGGGTACGCAAACTCGAACCGCTCGAACGGGCCTTTCAGGGATTGGACGCTTGGATATGCGGTCTTCGGCGTGAACAATCGGTTACACGCAGCGGAATGCGGGCGATCGAATGGGACGAAACGCACGGGTTGGTGAAAATCAATCCGCTGATCGGCTGGCACGAAGAGCAAGTCTGGGAATATATACACCGCCATCACGTCCCGTATAACAAGCTGCATGAGCAGGGATTTCCGAGTATCGGATGCCAGCCTTGCACGCGGGCAGTGAAACCGGGCGAAGATATTCGCGCCGGACGGTGGTGGTGGGAATCGCCCGATCACAAGGAGTGCGGGTTGCATTGGAGGAAATGATAAAAGGAGGCTTCGTCGAAATCGTTGACGTATCTTATGGGATCGCCGAAGTAAATGAGATGGAAGTCTTAGAACGGATAAAAGTCCTTTATATGGTAAATGACGCAAGAAAGATGAACGGCCCTATGGCCACATGGACGAATGCCGGATAAAGGAAGGAGATGTACAGGTGCAGGGCAGTCGAATTACACCTGTCAGAAATAGTAATGACAAAGAGGACGGTTAAATCGTTCTCTTTGCTGTTTGAATGACTGTTTCTACGATAACTCGTTATCCATTTGGTTTGTACCGCATAAGTGACCGGACGGTCCGTAGACAACCGGAAGAGAATCAGAAATAATAATTTGGCCGTTCATCGTACCTCGTGGTCTTAACGGTTCTGAGGTGCGGCTTCCATTTCCTGCGTAAAATGACATAGACGGATGGTGCTTCATATCGGGCTATGTCATCGGGATTGCAGGCAAAAGGAACGGACTCTCTGACACACACTTCCAAACGCATGCCGAGCTGTCCGCATAACCGTTGCGAACGCGCGTTATCCTCTTCTGCATGGCCGTAGATACGTTGGCCGAATGTTCTGAGAGAAGCGGTTGGAGGTCTACCGGTTCTCCCCGATAGCAGCCCACGGCGATGTAGCCCCCTTTGTTCCGATCTATTATCTATTATTGGAAATGTAATTGATTACGCAAATTATGCGATTTTATTCAGACAGCCAAACGAATCAAGGGAAAATACATAAAATGGAAAGATATTTAACGGATATATTACAAGGTTCGTGTCTTGTAAGATGAAACATCCGGCGAGACTGAAGTTACTATCTCACCGGAACCAAAATGCTCCCTGTATTGCCGACCGGACACGGAAGCATCAGTGTAGTTCCATCTTCCTGTCTTCCGATACAGACAACACGCCTCTTACTTTTTTATAAAACCGTATCGTTTTCGACACGGTGTACTTGGGAGGAACGGTTACAGCGATACTGTTGAAATTCTTATATTCGTACAGCACTTCCGAGCCGTATTTCTTCACGGCTTCAAGCAGTTTTTCCTTGCCGATAGCGGAATCATAGAAGATAATCAGGTTGCCCGTAGCGCCCGCATCCACTGCCTGACGGGACGTGGAACAGGCGGCAAGCAGCAGAAAGAGCAGACTTCCGGCAATGGTTTCGATGACGGTATTCTGTTTCATAAACGATTGTTTGTTTGACGACTCTGCAAAGGTAATACGTTTGTATCACACCACGTCAGACAATACACTATTTATGTCCTCCCTAAACGGAATGAACGAGCCGACAGCCGCCTGCTTCTCGGAATAATCACGGTTGATGCGTACCAACGTGACGTTGTCGTTCTGCGCCGCCATCCGCTCGAATGGGAAACGAATGATGGTGGGCGTGTTGTAACCTACACCCACTTCCAGCAGGAGCGTCCTGCCCTGTGCCGCAAGAAAGTTTTTAGTATCATCGATCGGAGTACAGTCGGCGATAAAAATCTCTGGAAAAATTCCTCTGTCCGGTAGGGTAAACAGGCAGAAGGAGATGTGAAATCGAGTTGTGCAGGTAGGGATATTAAAACAAAGGACCGCCTTCCGGCTCTCGAAAGCAGTTACAGCGTGATTCCGAAAGGCGATAATAAAAAGGCTCTAAAGTTTACACCTTAGTGCTTTTATAAGAGGTTGACAGATTCGAATGTCAATCTGCGGTATATGCAAATGCCTTTTGAATATCTTCTACTGGCATCAGATTACTGAAGTCTTCGCCGTTACATATCCAAATAATATGGTTGTCAAGATTATCGGCTTCGCCCGTTCCGTGTTCAGCGGTAGCGGTGGGCACAGGGACATACTGTATGACGAGGAAGCTGCCGGGATTAGAATAATCATGGAAACGTATGCCGGCACCGAGGACGAAAGGCTTGCCGTGGGCAACTGGTTCGTGGGCTACTCCGCCATCAAGGGCAAGCCGACCGAACAGGAGAAAATCCGTGCCCGACAGGAGGTGGACGATGTGGCAAAAGGCCGGTATGACTGGAGGATTGACAGAGGGGGCAACGGATTGTCGGTATGATAAAATTAATGGATTGTATTTATTATTCCAGCGAGCCAATCATTATATACGCAAGTAGGGCTGCCGGTCTTTGTTGACTGACAGCCCTATTTTAGAGTCTGATAAATATAGAAGTTTTATTCTTTATTTATCTGGAATATCTCCATATCCGTGTAGGTTATGCCATCGATAGTAACACTTGCCGGATCTTGCTTGCCATCGCCTAACTGTCTTTTGAAAACATCGGTGTTAAAAGATGTTCCGTCGGAATAATGACAGTTGGTGAATGTGATTGTAATGTCCTTTGCACCACAAGAGACACTATAATCATATCCATAAGTAGTTCCGGAAATTTTATTTTGGCTTATATTCCCACTTTGGTCCAATAAAGGATATCCATGTTTCCCGAAAGTGCAGTTTGTGAACGTGGTGGTACCATAGCACACAGCTGCAGGATACCACTTATCCCCATAATTAAATGTGCACTCCTCGAATTCGCCAGAAAGAGACCATCCCGACATCCAACCGTTGAAGTTACATTTTTTGGCAATAAGGCTTCCGCTTCCATTGTAGGCATACGTTAAATTTTTATCAAAGGTACAATCTTCGATAGTGGTACTACCACCGTTGGAATAGACTCCATAACCACGATTGTTAAAATTGCTCTCTTTTATCGTGACAGTTGCATTCTTCCCTACGTTTACTCCTTTTAGGACAGCAGCGTCTACAGTTACTTTTTCAAGAGTTATTCCGGACCCGGCTACATCGACTGCCACCCCTGATGGATTATTGGCAAATGTCATGTTGCTGATCTGCGCATTGTCGGAGAGCGTTATTGAGGACGGGCCTTCTATTGTTACACCTTGTCCATCAACATTGCTGGAGAGTGTCAACGTGGACGCGGCATAGATGGTATTCGAGCCGTTATCTATTGCTTCTTGGATTGCCTGGTCGAAGTTTTGGGCAGAAGTTACCGCTACTCCTTTCACTACCGTGTAAGTAGTGGTGCCGTCTGTAGTTTGTTCAACCACGGAATAGCCTTTAGCGACGAAAGAGCCTCCTAAGGCGTCGTCACCCGTGGCCGGATTGTAGTTGATGAATGTTCCGCCTGTAACCGTTATGAAGCCCGTTCCGCCTTGGGTTTGAGTGACATTGAGCACGTAGTATTTTCCGTTGTATGCCGCCTCCGACGAGAATGTGCCTCCATTGATCGTTACCTGTCCGTTATTCGTCTCGATGCAGGAGTTTCCTTGATTATTGGCATCGGGGCCTACGGTGAACTCGCCGCCGTTGATCGTCAGATTACCGCTCGCGGGTACATTAATGGCCTGATTGTTGCCGCCATGTCCGCCGTCGACTTTGCCGTTGCCATTGATGATAAGGCTCCCGTTCACCCTGATTGCGACACCTGTCGTGTTGTTCGTAATCGTATGTCCGTTCAGATCGAGGACCATCGTCGCGCCCTTGGCTACGGTGATCATCTGGTCGAGGGCTACATCCTCGGACAATTCTACCTTACCTCCGTTTGCAGCCGCCATTATCAGTTCCTGCGCACTTCCATCGGGATAGATGTAGTCGCCATCATAAATCGGGTCGATAGAGATGTTGAATGTAATGTCGCCCGTCAGGAGCTTGCCGAGGATATTCGTACGCCAGTTGCGCTGTACGGGCACGCTTGTCAGACCGTCTTTCAATGTAATATCGTTACCGGATTCAGGCTTGAACGTGAACTCCAGCCCTTCCAGCGTAGTTTTCTGGGCACCGTCCACGCTGCCGTCATTTACCAGAATATAACTCATGGAAAGCCAGTTGTAGGTCTCACTGTTACTAATATTTCCGTCTTTGTCCGTATCGACTTTCAACTCCTCCGCAGGAATTGTTGCAAAATTGTATGTTACGTCTGTGGGGTTGCTTACCGCACCCGTAACGAGGTTGAGCGATGTCGCCGCATTTTTAACGACCACTTTCGACTGGTCGATTGTAATACCCGAAGCGACAGCGGCCTTCCAATCCTCCGTGGTCACGCCGACATTGATCTGTGCGAAAGGACGTTTCAGCACGACATCGATCGAGGCGGTACCGGTTACAGTGAAAGTCTCCGTCTTGAAGAAAGCATCGCGGGTCTCATCGTTGTTTGCTGCATTCGCATAATCTACCGTGACATTCATGTTGTCATCGAGCGTGTAGGCACTGCAATCCGCATCCTGTGCCCAGAACGCGACCTTGTAAGTCTGTCCCTTGGCCAGAGTCAGCGTTTCCGTCGCGGGGAAGGTAACGTTTGTTCTTTCAACCTTTGTAATGCTGCTGATGCGATTACCGTCTTCATCGAATACGGCGTAGACCAATTTGTCGGCACCCGTGCCGTCGCTGATTGCGCGGGTTTTAACTCCGATACCTCCTTCAACGCCAAGTGAGAATGTCACCTGCGCTTCGTTTCCGGACTGAACCGCATCCAGTTCGTCATTCGAACACGATGTCGCAAGCAGTGCGCCTGTCATTGCGAACATACAGAATAATTTGTTGTTCATACTCTTATTTTTTTGTTAAACATAAATTGGGTTCTGCCACATGCGGCGGGAAAGGACGGGACTTTCCCCATGCTTTCCGTGTGATTTTACTGTTCTGTTCTCTTTCCTGTTTATGCCTGTTGTTTTTAGAGGTGGTTATACTTAATGTTAATTCTATTGTCCTTCTGTAAATTTTCCGGCTATATTGCTTCTGCAGTTGGATTGCAGTTCCACCTGCGGAAAGTTGAACGTCCGGGTCTGCAAGGTCAATCCGGCTTCGACCTGCATGGCCCCGGGCGGAGCGAACAGGTAGCCGATGGCGAGATAATTGTATTCGGTACCGTCTGCCGTGAACCTCTCCGTCGTGGTCTCGGCAAACTCCCAAACGAAAGTCCTGCTTCCGCTTACGGTATTGTCGAACGGGTGGAACGTATCGGGAACTTCCTTCACGAAGAGTGTGGCCGGCACCACCTCCCCCGTAGTCCCCACGTTGACCTGTGCCAGCGGACGGACCAGGCTGACAGAACGGCTGCCGCTTTGCGTAATCGCCACGTGTTCCTTGACGGCAAAGAAAGCGTCGGCAGCTTCGGCCTGCCTGAATGTGACAGGTTGTTCCAAGGCATTCATCTTTATGGCCGTCAGATCGGTCATGTCGTAGATGCCGCAGTCGCTGTCATATGCCCAAAAGACGAAACTGTAGGTCTGGTTCTGTGCTAACGTGAGCCGGACATCCACCGTGGCACCGTTTACGGCGAATGACTTCCGGGCGATTTCGCCATTGTCCTTGAACACCCCCACAACGAGGGTATTGACACCCGTGCCGTCACCGAAGGAGCGTGTGCGGAGATCAGCGGGGATGGAGGCGATAAAGTTCACTTCCACATCGTTCGTCTCCGGCAGGTCGTCGGAACAGGCTGTGATACCTGCCGTAATGGTGACAAGCAAAGTCAGTATCAGTATGCTATGTAACAGGTCCTTCATCGTTCGTAGCTTGTTGTCAGGGAAAAATCAGATTGTGGTCTCCGTCGAAGTTGGGGTTGATGGTCACGCCTCCCGAGGCTTCCGACATCAGGAACTTTCCCCGCAGGACGGTATGGTGGTTTCTCTTCAAGGGGATCTCTATCGGTTCGGTCAGGGAGAGTTGCGTACCCTCGTCGTCGTAAATTCCTATCCGCACGGTTACCGCCGACTCCTTGCCGTTCACGAATACGTAGTCGAAGCCCAGTGTCGCCTGCGCATCGTCCATTCGCCTGAGGACGGACTGGAATGTTACTCCCGTGACGGAGTCCACCGGCTTGTCCGTGAACATGCTGTACGTGTCGGGCATAAACCCGACATAATAGAACACGACCCGGTAATCCTCGAAACGGATTCTTGCCTCTGGGTTCTCCTCGGCGGATTTGACCCCGTCGTTTCCGGCGGCCATGCCGAGCGTCTGCTTCTCGATAAACTCCGCGAGGTCGTTCGTGATGACCTCGAACTTGGCCAAAGGACGCTGCATCGTGATTGCGAGCGTACCGGGAACCTGCTCCGTGACATCCGCGGCCAACGATATATTGCCCGTGCCCCGGAATGCGTCGCGATAATCATTGTTGGCCTCGTGGTCGCCCTGAAGCGTGATTTCCGCGAAGTCGTCGGCATTGTGGTGCGGGTTCCCCGCACCGCTTTCCATCAAGTCGGACCAGACCATAATGCTGTAATCTCCCGGCGCGAGGTCGAGTGTCACCTCGTGGTTGTAGTCCTCCGAGATATCCTTCGTGAAGACGAACTCCTGGATGTATTCCCTTGCCGTGCGCTGTTTCTCCAGCACGGGATAGGCGCGTACGATATAGCGTATTTTGCCGTTTTCACGGCCATTGTCGTATGTTCCGCCTAATCCCTGCTCGATGACATTCGTGCCGTCGTGCAGGTGTTCCCAGACGGTCATGTCCTTCTCATAGCTCAGTTTCAGGATGAACGGCACACGTTCGGGCTGCTCGGGCCACTCGTGTACATCGCAGGCTTCCAGCAACAGCAGCGGCAGCCACAGCATCAGGAAGTATCGCAGTCTTTTCATTTCCGGCCTCCTTTCCTTTTCAGGTCGAATGTGTACGAGAACGACACTGCCGCCTGGTCGATGCCCCAGTAGGTCTTCTTTACGCTTTCCACCATAAGTCCGTCCTTGGTACGCGGGGTGTTGTGGAACTTGTCGTAATGCAGCGAATACACGCCGGCGCCGAGCGAGAACTCCATCCTCCAGCGGTCGCTTTTGCCGATGGGCAGGCGGTAACCGATACTCACGCCGCCACCGAGGGCGGGCGTCTCACGGCTGTGGTCCTGGTAACGGAAATCACCGTCGGTGGCGAGATTGTAGTATGCCAGTCCGAAATGCGCTCCGGCAAAGAAGCCGTCATTGTACTCCGACAGCCAGTAGCGGAACTCCGGCTGGAGGGCGAACGTGCGGAACTTGACGGTGGACTTGAAATAGTCCCATGCCGAGTAATAGACGGGAAGCGTGAACGACCAGTGCTTCGCCAGGTCCACTTCGACAGCGACATTGGCGATGGCCAACCCCCAGCCGAGGGCGTTGGTTTTCAGATGCAGATGCCTGTGCCATTCTTCTACGGCAGGGATGACGGGTTCCGCCACCGTCACGGTGTCCGGCTCTGCTTTCTCGGGTTCAATGGCCGGTTCGGGTTCCACCTCCGTGATGGCGGGAACGGTTATAGGCTCCCGGATGGGCGGGATCTCCTCCTTGTACGTGACGATTACTGCGTAGGCATTCCGCATACGGCTGAAGTAAAGCCTGTTCATCTGCTGCCATACTTTGCCGTCGTCCAGTTGTTTCAGTTTGACGATACGGTTGTCTATGTGTGTCCCCGCATGATGATAGTCAGTCAACCGGGCTTCCTCTTCCAGTATGGCGAGCACCGAATCCCTGTCTTGCAGGTCGGAGCGCTCTATCTGTGATTTCAGATAATCCCATGGAATATAATTGTCGTCACGGGTGATTATGCTGTCGGGGATGTCTATTTCCTGGCGGACCAGACGTTCGAGTACCGAGAGTCGCCCGCGAGCCAGTTTGCGGTTGAGCTGATAGCTGCCTTCGGGTGATGCCGCTCCGCGGAAGGATACTTCTGCGATGTGTGTCGTGCTGTCCTGCCGGACATTTTGCAGAAAGGTTATGATTTCCCGCATACGGGCGGCATTGTCCGAGTACGTGGAATCTATGGTCATGCTATTCACACGGAATTCGAAGCAAACCTCCGTGCGGCGCTCTTGCGAATGTGCGAGACTCGTACAAAACAGCAAGAGAATCAATATCGAGACAGAGAAGCCGGGCTTTTGCATAATCTGTCAATGTGTTGTCCTCCCAGCTCCCCGAGAACCTTTTATGCTATATAAGCAGAAGCGTGGAACTGTATGCCACGTCTTAGTGTGAAGGTGCTAGGAATACCTTTGTAAGCAGATGTGGAAATAACAGCTCCACGCCATATGCGTGGAGGCCATTACGCCGACTCTTGCTTACGTGATTTAAGTTTCCTAGGCTTTTCACACACAAGAAGAAGACATAACGCCTCTTTTATCAACTATGTCCGAGAATGGCACATACCAAACTCATTACAAAGGTAACGCTTTTATTTGATTTGACAGGTGTCTCTCTATATATTTTTTGCTAACGGTGCAATTTCTCGGCGGCCGAATCGTGTCCGGCTGGAAAAGGGTGTATAGGAATAATTGGCCGGATGTTTCGGGAAGACACACATGAGCCATCGGCACTACACGGAAAGGAAGGAGGCCGTCGGACATTCGTCAATGGCAGCGTGCTTGATATTTCACTGCGCTTTGCTTTTATTCCCGTTCGAATATGCACGGTTTTATTCGTACCTTTGTTCAAGAATCAGAAAATCTGTAAAAATGATAGTTATGGACCCGAAAATATTTCTTGCCAACTACTTCGAAGCCTTCGGGCTGTCTGCCACTCTGCCTTTCGTATTCTGGTACTCCGACAGCCCGGCAGGCAGTACGGAGCGCATCAACGGCTGCCTGTTCAAATGCCTGTCCCGCGTCCGTTCGGGCGAAGCGGTCAGCCTGAGTGCCGAGACCGTCGGCTGTGGCGGTGGAAAATTTTATTGCGGATTCGCCCCGATGGCGGAACACATACCGAACTTCGTTTCCCTGAAAGAGAGATATATCTGCACGCCGGAGGTATTTCTCTTATACATTGAGCGTATGGGGATTCGGTTGATTGAACGCTCTTACCTCAATCTGGCCCGCGTGGACCGGGTCGAATCGTTCGAGGACAAGGAAGGGGTGCTTTTCCTCGCCACACCGGATGTACTTTCAGGACTGACCGCATGGACTTTCTTCGACAATGCGTCGGACGATTCCGTCTCCACGCTATTCAGTTCGGGCTGCGGGAGTGCCTTTACGTTCGCCATGCTGGAGAACCGGTGCGGAGGACGCCGAACCTTCCTCGGCGGATTCGACCCCTCTGTTCGTCCTCATCTGGATGCGAACGAACTGATGTTCGCCATTCCCATGTCGCGTTTCCGGGAAATGTATGCCACCATGCGCCAAAGCTGTCTGTTCGACACTCATGCATGGCAGAAAGTCCGCGAACGTCTGCAAGACCAATAAAATGAAAAACTACTTTTTCGCGTGCATCCCTTCAGCAGCAATAGAAACTTGACTTCTCTGTTCCGGGGCGTAACAGCTTTCCTCCTGCAATGTCCGGAAAGTATAATGCCTTACACTAGCCACGGATTCCTATACGGGTCGTAATCGTTTTGGAAAGTAGCCAGCTGCCAGTCGGTGACCGGCTTTTTCATCTCATCGAGTTTGCGGGGAATCTGCGGATTGAGACGCAGCTTGGCGGCATCGTTAAGCCATTTCATCGAATCCTCGTAATCACGCATGCGGACAACGCTGACATTGTTCGGCGCGATGAGTTTGGTGAGTTCGTATAGTGCCAAGCGAACCATATGCTTTTTGAGGTTGTAGTTGCGGGGGTCGTGCGGCGAAAGGTTCTGCCCAACATGCGGTGCATCGGCATTCACGTCCGTTTCAGGATAGAATACCCGTCCGTCATATACGACATATTCATGCTCAGACAATTCATATTCATTGTAGGACGGATCGTAGTCCGCGATGGCGCCCCAGCAATCGGATGCGAGCGGATCGATGTTGTTGTCGAACCCGTCCAGCGTCATCAGCGTATAGAATGCTCCGTCGTATTCTACGACTGACCATAACGGGTAGTCCACCGGCTGCCACGGCTCGGTTCCTGCTTCCAGCCAACCGCCGACCATCGGAATATGGATATCATCGAACTTGTAGCCGTTCTCTGCAAGACAAGTATAGACGACACCATTGTAGTTCACCTTGTCTCCCGGATAGTAGGTGTTGAACTGGGAATAGCCGGCAACCTGCTCCGCATCGACATTCGTATCGATGCACTCTTCCCAATAAACGGTCGTCGCCGGCTTGCGGTAGCCGCTAATGGAGCGAATCACCTCATGGATTTGCCCGTCAAAATAGATGTGAACGCCTACCGGATAGGTAATTCGTCGGTCGTATTCGGCGATATACTTTCCTTTGGCAAGTTCCTTCTCTATTTCGTAGTTCTCGGAAAGGTGTTCCACAATCGACATCTCTGCCGATTCCTCCGCCTGAATGAAGCGGTCGTCGTTGCCGCGAGTGAGCTGCGCAAGGGCTTCTGCCGTGATGATACCCAGATAGTCGTTGTTATTGAGAAAACGTCTGTACATATTCCTTCGCGTTATTAGTATGAAAATCCTTCCTGAATGACCGAGGTGGATACGACATAGCCGTTCGCATCGCCGCTTTTGAACTTATACCAGCTATCCCTCAGATAATAGCAAAGCAGATAGTCGAGACAGTCGGACAGATGCCCGTAGCGCTCGTATTTCACGCCGGTCTTCGGATCGGTGGTCTTCTGCTTGGATTTGCTGCCGTCCTCGTTGCGTAGCTGGTAAATCAGATCCTGCGTGAGCTTGCGGCACTTGATGTCGATTTGTATCTCCCAGTCGTTATAGCCGTCGAACACCTCGTTCACGAACTCGCAGCGTGTCGCCTGCGGCGGTTGCTTGCGCAGCAGCTTCACCTTCGGTCGCAGAATGCCTTTGCCGAAGGTATCCACGATAATCGTGTAGTTGTTTATGCCGTCCTCGTTCGTGGTGGAGCGTTGCAGACCTGCCGGGTCGCCCGTCACGTCCACGCCGCCGATATGCTTGTCGCGGTAGAGTTTCATGCGCACCTTGCGGGCGAGTGCGGGCGTATTGTTTTCCTTCTCCTCCGGCTTGCCGAGAATCTCTTCCAGAACATAAACCCGTTTGTTGTCGTAGTCTATCTGCGCTGAAAGCACCGACATCTGCGGAGCCACGTTGAAGTCCCAGACCGTAATCAGGGGTTTGGTCGGGTCGTAAACCTTTTCCTTGAGTCCTGTCACGAGGTGTCTCGTCCCGTCGAAACGGTTGTAGATCGCCATGTCGTTCGCTTCGACGAAGTCCCAGTTGCCATAAAGCAGGCGTTCTTTAGTAGCCTGGTCGCGTATCTTGTTCAGCGCGGCTTCGTAAACCTGTCGGAAGGCGATATTGGGGTTATCGAACACCGAAAATGGCACATACGCCTCGCCCTCGCGGCATGCGACCTTTTCACCGTTTTCGTCCTGCACAAAGCGCGAACGTACCCAGTTGATGGTCGGGTTGGTGGTGAGCAGCATACGCGGTGTCTTGAAGGTCTCGTGGATACGCCAGCGAAGACGGGAAAACAGGACCTCGACAGCTTTTTCGGAGATCTCCGACACCTCGTCCACCATGGCAATGGTATACTCCGACGAACCGAAACGTTCGAAGTTGGGGTCGCTGGGAATATCGGCCATCTCCTTCATGATAATGACCGAATCGTTCCAGAACGTCAGCGTTCCTTCAAGGTTGTTGATTTTGTAATTGACATCCTCTTTCAGCCCCCAGTCTTTCAATATCGATTTGATGGTGTTCCATGTCGATTCCTTCAATGATTTGAGCGTCTTACGGGCTACGACCGCACGGATATTCTCGAAACGGATACAGGACGAGACGAGCCACACGCTGCCGATATACGATTTCCCGCCGCCTGCCGCTCCGCCTCCCAATATCAGTTGCGGCAGGTTCTGCGCCTTGCAATGTCTGCACTGCGGTCTGTACTGCGGATTGTGCTGTTGGTCATACCCGACAAGTACCTGCTCGATCTCTCCGCCGCAATGAGGGCAGTAGTTCGGTTGCAGGAGTTTCCACAACTCGTATTGCCTCGGTGAGGGTGAGAAATCGATGCGGAGGTTCTTGGGGGCTTTAAGTCTGTTGACAGCCATCCTTTATACGATATGGATGGTAATGTCTTTCTCTTTCTCGAGCAGGGCATACAATCGCTTGAACGTCGCCCGCGAGTTCAGAACCTTGCCTTTGACCGTATTCTCGCCGACAAGGATGCAGCCGGCGGAATCCTCTTCCGTGTTGCCGGAATGGATCAGGATGCCGAGGAAATGCGGTACATCATGCAGACAGGGCATCTTCCGTTTGTATTTGGGGCTGTATTCGAGTGTAATCTTATATGTGCCGGCAGGGATGGCTGTCTTGGCGTAGACCTTTTCCCCGCAGGTGCAGGAACGGCCGCGAGAGGTGTCCGGACATGTTGCAGGAAGGTCCCTTACGGTATCCTCGATCGTGTTACAGAAAAATTCGCCGCCGATGGACAGGTCTCCTATGGTATAGGCCGCGCCTTTGAACTTGCGTCTGAGTGTTAGCTCCATATTCCGATACTGTTTGTATCAAAAGAGTAGAAGCTATAATCCGGGAATGTTTATATTGAATTATCAGGAACATTCTTTAATCGATAGAAAAAACATATCTTTGCAGCAGAACTTAACTATCAATTGTAAAATCCATACGGGAAACTATGACAAAGGCAGAAATGGTACGTGAAATCGCAGACAAGACCGGTATCGAGAAGCAGGTCGTCATGCAGATCGTCGAGGGAATGATGGAGAGCATCCGTAACTCCATGATCAACGGAGAAGAGGTGTTTTTACGCGGCTTCGGCTCTTTCATTATCAAGCGGAGAGCCCAGAAAACGGCCCGTAATATCTCGAAGAACACGACAATCGTCATTCCGGCGCATAACATCCCAGCATTCAAGCCCTCCAAGAGTTTCCGGCTCAAGGTCAAGTAAATCCCCGTGCGCGATGAGTATCGTGAAAGAGCGTATCGCACTCCGCAGGGGACGCCGCGAGGGTGAGAAAACACCGCACCGGATAAGGTTGGACGCTATGGCGTCCGGTGATTTTCTGATTGTAGAGGTGGATGTGAACAAGAAATCCGGTCTTGTTTACTATTATCTGTTCTCTCCCGAACAGCTCTCCGGACGGCGGGCCGTCACTTTCCGCAAAAGCGGTGATGAAATTTACTGGCTGTCCGGTCTGAAACCCAAAGCCCTGTCTTCGGAACAGACGGAAGCATTGCTCGAACAGTCAGGCGCCTCAAAGGAAAATGTCGGAAAGTCTTCGGCTACGGAGCACGGGCAAGCCGAACGGAATGTGCTGGTATTCGGGGCCCACGACGCGTTGGTTGCCGTGTACCGTACGCTGGGAGATGTGGCGGCGGTGATGAATCTGCGGGTCGGGGCTATCGACAAGTTATGCCGGACCAAACGCCCCTCGACAGAAACGGGGTATTCGTTCCGTTACAGGAAAAGAAAACTCGATCTCGATCTTACGGATTTCAAACTGACGTTATCCCGGTATGACGAATTGTGCCGGAGGAAACCGAGAATGAAAGATTAGAATGGGGTGCCGAAAACAAGGCATGGGGAGTTCTCATGCTTTCGTCTTTCCATTACGGGTGCTTCTTTAATTCCGGACCTTGAACAGGGATTTCAGTTCGTGTCCTTCCGTCTCGAAAAGGAAACGGCCGTTCGACAGTATACACTCATGGATGGCATCGTCATCGGGATCGGCATCCAGCATGGACCGCGCACGGCTTTCATCGATTATCTGCATTTCTATACCCTGAACGGTTGCAGCAACGGCATCCGAGGGAATCTTCATCAATTCCTCCAATAATGTTCCTTTCATCACACATATCTTGCTCAATGTCCCATTGAGCATTTTATATGCCAAAACGAAAGCGTGGGACATCGCTCGTCGCTGTAACAGGTACCGCCAAGCACCTTGATGCACGAATGAGTAACGCCCACGCTGTACGCGGACGTCTAACCCTTTTCTCGTGCATCTGTATCTCAATTGGCGGTTTCGTTACAGCACAAAAAAGCTAAACGCTATCTCTATATTTCTATTTACGCGACACGTTATCGCGTAAGGATGACGGAAAGGTCTCTACTTCCTGGACGCTTCCAAAGAGAGTTTACGGAACTCTTTCATCATCTTCTCGACTGCCAACGATGCCTTGCGGGCACGCGTACCGGCAGACTTGTTGCCTTTCTCGGCTTGAAGCGCCGCGTCTTTGACGAACGCGTCATAAGCTTCCTGAATTTTTACTGTCAGATTCTTCATTTCTGATATTATGTTTGGGTTTTATCTGCAAATATAGCACAAAATCAGAATATTTGCTCCATCTGTTTCTTGATTTCGTCACGTTTCGTGTTTTTGTAGTAGTGCTTGTAAATCGTCAGGGGACTGTTTCCGGCCATTTCCGCCACGACGTAAGGGTTGTTGCCCGCATCCACCATCTTCGAGATGAAGGAGCCCCGGGCGGAATACCAGGTGATGTTTTCCTTCACACGGAGCATCCTGCAAACCTTGGTCAAGGTCTTGGAAAGACGTGAGGACAGCTGTTTCACACGGGTCGTCTTCTTGGCCGTGGTGGTGTGTTTGTGAGTGAACACGGGAAATACGTAGTTTTCATATCCCGTACCTTTATACTTGCTCATGATGTCCCTGGCTTTTTTCAGCAGGACGGGCTTGGCAGTCTTCGGGAACTTGATACGCTCGTAGACGATGCGGTCTTCCTGAACTGAGTCCCACGTGAGATTGCAGACATCGACGTTGGCCATACCTCCCGTATAATAGCTGAATAGGAACAAGTCGAGATGCAGTTGTTCCTTCTTGGTGAAAAGGGTGCGGTCGATATTGGCGATCTTCTCGATGACCTTGTCCGACACGGCTTTGGAGGTTGTTTCCGGCCACTTGATGTCATCGCCAAGGCATAGGAATGCATCCATGTTCACCCCGTACATTTCCTGTTTCTTTGCATAGTTGCAGACAGCACGCAGACGACGGAGCTTGTTCGTCAATCCGCCCTTGTTGCCGTTTTTAATGCCGGCTTCTTTAATCCAGAAGGCAAAATCGAGAAGAAACTGCTCCGTGATGTCGGTAAAGAAATATGCGGAGAACGCCTTGCCGTATTTCTCTTTCGTGAACGCCTGCAATGTTCTGCGTAACTCGGCGTACTTCTTCGCGTTGTTGGAACTGTCCACGATCTGGTTGTTCTTGACGCGTTTCTTTTCCTTGAAACGGGCTTCGAGATAGTCGATCATCTGAAGAACGGATTTGACCTTGACTTCCGACTGGGTCTGTTTTACCTCGTCGAAACAATGTGAAAGTTGGACAGGGGACCAGTTGCGCTCTTCCGCTTCCCATGTATCGGCAACGTGCAGGTATTTGGTTCGCAAATCAAATAGCAGTTTGTTTTTGGTGGTTGCTTCCGAACTCCCGACACGGAAACTCTGTGATTTTGCGTCCCAATCCTTTAACAAACCGGTAACATTTAATACCTTTGGCACGCGGGCATAGCCTGTCTTGAAGAAAATCATCTCCAGCTTGACCATTTTCTGGTCCTTGGGGTTTTGCTTGCCCCGGATGTTAATCGTATGCATAAACTGATAACGTGTTAGTTAAATGGTACTTTTAATTCGCATTAGTAGGCATTAAGTCGGCTTGATTAACCTACATAGAAGCCTACATGAAAAGAGTAGGACTCTCAGCGAAATAATGGTTATACGGTTTAAACCGTAATTGTACCATTCACTAACACGTTATCAATCAGTGAATTTCAAGTTTCCTTGAAATCAGTTGCGAAAAAAGGGAAGCCCTGTGCAGGATGTCTTTTTTTATCATTTACCCTCCTATTTCACCGGATTTTACCTACCTTTGGGATCGGAAACGAAAACGGAATAATCGGATGCAGTTGTTATACGTAATAGGAACAGGGGTGCTGGCGGCGTTTTGCGTCCTCCTGGCCGTCCGTATCTGCTACCAGCGCCGGTACATCCGAACAAGCGACCGGATCAACGACTGCATATTCCGCAACGTAGCCGCCTACCTGCTGCTGATCGACCCCGATTTCAACGTTCTGCAAACCAACTACCGCTCCACGACGGGAACCGCTCCGAAAGCCGCACCGCCCAAGGTGGGCAACCAGCTGCGCTGCAAGAACGGCGAGGACGCCGGCATCTGCGGCACACACGAATTGTGCGCCGACTGTCCCGTCCGCGCGGCCATCACCGGGGTGTTCCGGACGAAGAAAGGCTTCTCGGGACTGGAGGTCCCGATGGTGCTCTACACCTCCGACGACCACACGGAGACCGTCGACTGCGACGTAAGCGTGGCGGGCAATTTCCTCACCGTCGCAGGACAGCCCCGGGTGGTGCTGACCGTGAGCGACATCTCGGCCCAGAAACGCACCCAGCGCGAACTGGAGAAAGCCCGCGTTCGCGCCGAGGAGTCGGACCGCATGAAATCACGCTTCCTGGCCAACATGAGCCACGAACTGCGCACGCCGCTGAACGCCATCATCGGATTCTCGGAACTGCTCATGGACGACCCCGCCCCGACCGAGAAACAGGAGTACATGCGCATCATCCGCTCCAACGGCGAGGTACTGATGCAGCAACTCAGCGACATCCTCGATCTCTCGAAGATCGAAGCCGGAACCCTCGGCTACGAATATACCGACGTGGAACTCAATGCCGTCATGGAAGAGCTGGAAGGCGGTTTCTGCATGCAGCAGCCCAAGAACAGCCCGGTGCGGATCACCTTCCACAGGAAATATCCCGTCCGCTACATCCGCACGGACCGCAAGCGGCTGATTCAGGTGATCGCCAACTTTTTGAGCAACGCCGTGAAATTCACCTCCGAAGGCTCCGTCGATTTCGGATTCGAAATCCGCGGCGGGGAACTCTACGTCTACGTCGCCGACACGGGAGCCGGCATCCCCGAAGAACACCGGGAACAGCTTTTCCAACGTTTCGTCAAGGCGGGATCGTTCAGGCAGGGCATCGGCATCGGACTGGCGATCTCGAAGTCGATCGTCGAAACGATGGGCGGCCGCATCGGCGTCGAATCCCAACCGGGCAAAGGCTCGACCTTCTGGTTCACGCTTCCCTGCAAGCCGGAGCAATAAGCATCGTTATCCTCTTCGCGGTTTCCAAACCATTCCGGCCCTGCGCAGCGGAATAAAATACGCCTGTTCCTTCCAGACCCCTCCGACCCACCAGGTATCCCAGCGCGACACCGAGCGAAACGCCCGCAGAGCTGCCTGCAACAGCGGGTCAGCCGGATCGCTGACAACAGGACTTCCCTTTTCCGACAACAGTCGCGCCCGGTCGATCCGAACCACCCGCCCTGTGGAATCATTCGCGTTCGAGATTCCGCATAAATCCGTCGTGTTGGTAATACACCAGATTCCCCGTGCCATAGCGGATCTCTCCGCTGAACCAGCCGGCCCGGGCGCGTGATCCCGCTGCAAATTCGGGAACCAGCTCCGCTCCGGAAAATACGACGTCGCCGTCCTCGGTGTTCACGCACTCAAGCCACAAGATGCCCTCGTCGTCCAGCCGCCAGACACCGATACAGCGACGCCAGCAAGCCGTAGAGCCGGAGGCATCGAGTTCGTCCAGCCGTTTTTCGAGCCGGGCGAGCACGGCGGAATCCGCCGTCGCCAGCGGCAGTGCGAACAACTGCATCGTATCGCGCCTGACGACAAGCCGTTCGGCAGCCTGCCCTGTCGCCGACGCGCGAAAAGGCTGCAAAAAACACACGACTGCCGACAACAGAAGAGCCGCACGTATCATAAGCGAGGGTATTTTTCAGAAAGATACGCAAAAAACGAAGATCGCACAAGTCCCGTTGCGAAAACGACGACATCGGCTCCGCGTCAGCGCATCATGCCGCCGAAGGTCCGCCGGCCGAAAAGGTAGCGCAGCACCACCGAGCCGCGGTAGATGTTTTCCGCGGCGGAACCCTTGCGGTTCGCGCGGATCTCACGCCGTTTGCGGGCCAGCGCCCCGTGCCAGCGGATGAAGTCGCCCCAGGCGCGGAACACGGCGCGGAAGTTGTCCCGGCGGCCCTGCATGAGGTAGGACAGCGCGGCGAGCAGGTCGAGCGCCGGGCGCGCAACGGCCACGCAAAGCCGCTGTGCGGGCGAGGCGCACTTGTAAAGCATGGCGAGATTGTTCCGGTGATTGTAGAAGACCTTGGCCGGAGAATCGGTCTGGAGCGTGCCGCCGCCCAGGTGGTAGACCCTGCTCCGGGGCACGATCCGCACCCGGTAACCCGCCAGCTGCATCCGCCAGCAGAGGTCGATCTCCTCCATGTGGGCGAAGAAATCGCCGTCGAAGCCGCCCAGCGCGCGGAACACGTCGGCCCGGCAGCAGAAAGCCGCGCCGCTCACCCAGAAAACGTCGCGCTCGTCGTCGTACTGGCCCCGGTCCTTCTCCACGCAGCGCAGGATGCGCCCCCGGCAGAAGGGATAGCCCAGGTAGTCGATGAAACCGCCCGCAGCCCCCGCATACTCGAACTCCGTGCGGTCGGCGCAGGAGATCAGCTTCGGCGCGGCGACCGCCACGTCGGGATTCCGGTCCAGACAGTCGAGAATCGGCGCAAGCCACCCCTCGGGGGTCTCGACATCGGAGTTCAGCAGCAGGTAATAGTCGGCCTCGATATGCTCCAATGCGCGGTTGTAGCCTCCGGCAAAGCCGTAGTTGCGGTCCATGCGCAGGACCGTGACCGACGGAAACCCGGCGGCGAGCGCCGCGAGAGAGTCGTCCGTCGAACCGTTGTCGGCGACGATGACCTCGACGCCGGCGGGAGCCGCGGCCACGACAGACGGCAGGAAACGACGCAGGTGGTCCGCGCCGTTCCAGTTGAGTATGATGATTTTAGCGACCGGCATGAGTTCGTTTGTGCTTCCAGCGGCGATGCGACCACATCCACAGTTCGGGACACTCGCAGATCATCCGCTCCAACTTACGAACGTAACGCTGCGTGATTTCGTATTCGGCGACCTCCTCTTTGCCGTCATAAATCAGTTCGAAGGACATTTCGTAGCGTCCCCGCCGCAGGCGGCTCATCTTCACGAAGTAGACCGGGAGGTTGCAGCGCAGGGCCAGTTTCTCGCCGCCGTCGAAGAAGATCGTATCCTGATTGAGGAAGCGGAACCAACGGCTGTCGGGCCGCCGCGGGGGATTCTGGTCGGCGATAAGCCCCATCACGAGGTTCTTGCCGGCGATGCCTCCGGTCCGGTTGCGCAGGTAGAAACGCAGGCTCTCCTTCATCGAGACGGTCATCGAATTTTCGTAATTGCGCAGCCGCCGGTAGAGTTCCTCCATCACCTTGCTGCGCAGCGGATGGTAGACGGCGACCAGCATCTGCGACCGCTCGTAAAGCCCCCAGTAGGAGCAGTACTCCCAGCAGCCGAAATGGGCCGTCATGGCGATCCAGTCGCGGCCGTGCACCGCTTCCACGTGTTTCTCCACGTCTTTGACCGTGAGCACCGTCCGCCCCTTCTCCTCGTTCATGTAGGCCATGTTGATCGTGTCGACGAAGATTTCGGACAGCGTGCGGTAGAACCGCCGCCGGATGACGGCCAGTTCGCGTTCGCTCTTCTCGGGGAACGAGTTCCGCAGGTTGGTCTTGACGACCTTCATGCGGTAGCGCAGGCAGTAGTAGAGCAGGACGAAAAGCAGGTTTTCGACGACGTAGTACTTGAACCAGTAAGGCATCACGGCGAACACGCGTGCGCCCAGCCAAAGGGTCTCCAGCCAGAAGCGCTGCAAAATGGTCAGATCGGTTCGTTTCATGCCTGCCGCCCGGATTAGGGTTCCACGAAAAGTTTGACGTTCTCGACCTTGGTGCGGATTCTCAACCAGCGGATCAGCGTTTCACGGTCGACCGGAAGCGCGGAATCCCGGGGCGTCACCACGCACACGAGCGTCGTATCGCCGGGCGTGCCCTCGACGTCGAAGGTGATGCCCTTGGTCAGCGAAATGGCCCCGATGTTGTCCATCATGGCCCCCACTTCGCGCGAGATGTCGTTCACCTCGACGTTGGTCACCCGGTAGCGTTTCAGCTGCGAGGACATCTCGCCGATCCGGCGGTTCTTCTCCTCCAGCAGCTCCTGATAGCTCTTCTGGAGCGAAACCACGTCGACCTTGTCCTCCGTATTGGCCTGCCGGACGACCAGTTCGGCCTCCTCCAGCCCGAAATTGCGCATCTGCGTACGGGCATTCTCGATCACCTCCTCGCCCAGCGGCTCGCCCACGAGCAGCAGCTCGATCTGCGAGGGGTTCTTGCCCTGCGCGTAGTGTTTGTTGCACTCGATCACGCGGGTATGCGGAAAGTTGAAGACCTGCGACACGTATTTGTCGGCCACGGCCTCGAACAACGAGACGCGGACCATGTGGAACCCGATGACGACGCTCGGGATGAAGGTCACCAGCGTGATGACCATCATCAGCCGCTTGACCGTGCGCTCGCGGACCTTGTCGATGAAGACCTTCTTCTCGTATTGCAGAAAACGCACCATGGCGTAGGTCGCCAGCGCGATGAACACCGAGTTGATGAAGAAGAGGTAGAAGGCACCGATGAAAAAGCGGAACTGCCCCGTGGCCAGTCCGAAGCCCGCCGTACAGAGGGGCGGGATGAGGGCCGTGGCGATGGCCACGCCGGGAATTACGGTCGACGTGCGGTCCTGCCGCGTCTGCGCCACGATGCCCGCCAGGCCGCCGAACAGGGCGATCAGCACGTCGTAGGTCGTAGGCACGGTGCGCGCCAGCAGCTCGCTGCTGTTCGACGAGAGCGGCGAGATGAAGAAATAGACCGTCGAGGTGATGATGGCGACGATGAACATCAGCGCCAGGTTGCGCAGCGACTTCTTGAGCAGTTCGAAATCGTTGATGCCCAGCGCGAGGCCGACACCCATGATCGGGCCCATGATCGGCGAAATGAGCATCGCGCCGATGATCACCGCGGCCGAATTGACGTTCAGGCCCAGCGAGGCGATCATCGTGGCGAAGATCAGCACCCAGAGGTTGACGCCGCGGAACTCCACGCCCTTCGAGACGGAGGCCACGACCTCGTCGCGCTGCGCCTTGTCCTCGTCGAGGCTGAAACGGCCCTTCATAAATTCGCGCAGCTCCCCGAGCCACGCCGAAAACGAACGTTTTACCTTTTGTGTATCGTCTGTACGGTTCTCTTCCATCAATTGCGTTTCGATTTGAGTTACTCCTCCCCGTCCTCCCGGACGCGGCGGCCTTTGGGCTTTCCGGCCACGACGATCACGAACTCGCCCTTGGGTTCGGTCGTGCGGAAATGCCCGAGCGCCTCGGCGACGGTTCCGCGCACGGTCTGCTCGAACTTCTTGGTGATCTCGCGCGACACCGAAACCCGGCGGTCTTCACCGAAAACCTCGGCGAACTGCTCGAGACACCGGACCACGCGGTAGGGCGATTCGTAGAAAATCATCGTGCGCTCCTCGCCGGCAAGCGCCTGCAACTGCTTCATCCGCCCCTTCTTCTGGGGCAGGAAGCCCTCGAAGCAGAAACGGTCGCACGGAAACCCGCTCTGCACCAGCGCCGGAATCAGCGCCGTGGCGCCGGGCAGCGTCTCGACCTCGATCCCCGCCTCGACGCACGTGCGCACCAACAGGAACCCGGGGTCCGAAATGCCGGGCGTCCCGGCGTCCGACACCAGGGCGGCATTGCGTCCCGCGGCGATCGCCCCGGCGACCATTTCGACCGTGGCGTGCTCGTTGAACTTGTGGTGCGAACGGAGTTTCTGCTCGATGCCGAGGTGCTTCAGCAGGAACGACGTCGTGCGCGTGTCCTCGGCGAGGATGAAATCCACCTCGCGCAGGACGTTCACCGCGCGCAGCGTGATGTCGTCCAGATTCCCGATCGGCGTAGGTACGATATAGAGTTTGGCCATCGTGTCAGGCGAATTTGCGTTCGAGCAGTTCCATCATAAACTTCGCGCCGTCCGAATTGGGATTCCAGGCGTAGTTCTCGGCAATGTGGATCATGCACTCGTCGAAATCGTCGAAGGCGTTGAGCGTCGCGATCGCCTCTTCATAGGCTTCGCCGTCGCCGCCGAACAGATCGCGGATCAGCAGGAACTTGTCGTTGATGCCGATGGCGTTGCGAAGGTCGGCGACCGGTTCGCCGCGGCGCAGTTCCGAAGCCATGTCGCGCCGCGGAGCGATCGTATCGGCCAGCGTCTGCACGTCGTGGTTGATCACCTCGCCCAGCACGGCCCCGACAGGGACCGCAACCTCCTTCGCTCCGGATTCGGCCTCCTCCGGCTCGGCGGCGGCAGGCGCTTCCGAAACGGTGACGGGTTCCGCCGCGGACTGCGGCACGGACGTTCCGGACTGCGGCCCGGGACCTGCGGACGCAGGCGCAGCCGCCGGTTCGGGAGTCGCGGCAAACCCGGGACGGACAGTCGGTCCGGGCGTCGCAGCGGGTTCGGGACGGGCAGCGGGTTCGAGCGTCACAGCGGGTTCGGGGCGGGCAGCGGGTTCGGGACGCTCCGCCGGTCTTTCCGCCGTTTCGGGCCTTGCGGGCTTTTCGGCGGGCGCGGGCGTATCGTAGAGCGACATGATGACGCGCTGTTTGTGACGGTGGCGGACGGTCTCCTCCTCCAGCCCGAACAGCGTGGGCGCGATGTATTGGGGTTTCTCCGCAGGAGCGGGTTCCGGAGCTGGCGCAGGAGCGGGTTCCGGAACGACGGCCGATTCAGCCGCAGCGGCAGGTCCGGGCGCAGCGACCGGCTTCGCAGACGGTTCAGCCGCAGCCTCGGATTCAGGCGCAGCGACCGGCCCGGATTCGGCGGCCGGTTCGGATTCTCCGGCGACGAATGCGGCTTCGGACGCCGCTTCAGGATCAGGCTCAAATCCGGATTCCCCCTCAAGTTCCGGCTCGGAATCCGACGCCGCAGGCTCCGCCATTCCGGGCGTCTCCGTATCGGGTTTCCCCCCAGCAAACGCCCCGGCAGAATCGGCCGCGACCGTCGTATCGGGTTCGGAAAACGGCTCTGCGGGTTCCGCCTCCGCATCGAACGCGGGTCCGGAAACGGCATCGGGACCGGGTTCGAACACGGCTTCGTCCGTCGGGTCGAGCGAAAGCACCGCCCCGAGGTCGATGGGCACCGGAGCCGCCGCAGGCTCCGTCTCCGCAACCGGGAATTCCGGAAGGGATTCCACCTCCGTAAAGCGCACCGCATCGTAGAGCGTCCGCAGTTTTTCCAGCGCCAGGTCGCGTTCGAGGGCCGGAATCTCCCCGGAAGGCTCCCAGCCGTCGACAATCGCGGTCAGCTTGCGCAGTTCGGCACGTATCGTCTTCAAATCCATCATTGCGTACTGTTTTGACCTCCAAAGGTAGAAAAAATTTGCGAAAGCCCAGCCATTCCCCGGAACCTTTTGTCCGAAACATCTCCGAACGGGTTTTTCCGGGACATCCGGACCGTCCCGCCGGGCACGGAAAAGGGAGCGGCGGCCGAAGCCGCTGCTCCCTTGCAGCTGTCCCGCACCCGCGGCGTCGGCCGCCGTGCCGGAGAGACGAATCATTCGGTGATCCGGAAACTGCCGCCGAGCGTGCAGTCGGAGTCGTGCCCTACCCAGACATGGTAGTCGCCCGGCTCCTGGCCCCACTTTTTGTCGAGACGCCAGAACGAAAGGTCGTCGGGCGTCAGTGTGAAGGTCACCTCGCGGCTCTCCCCGGCGCGAAGCATGACCTTCCGGAAACCTTTCAGTTCACGAACCGGACGCGTCACACCGGACAGCAGATCGCGCACGTAGAGCTGCACGACCTCCTCGCCGTCGCGGCCGCCCGTGTTGGTCACGCGGACCGACACGCGAACCTCGCCGCCGACGGCGGTTTCGGGCGTCAGCACCCGCAGGTCCGAATAACCGAACGTCGTGTAGCTCAACCCGTAGCCGAAACAATACTGCGGCGAATTGGGTACGTCGAGATAGCGCGAAGTGTATTTGTTGGGCTTGCCCGACTCGTCGGCCGGACGTCCCGTGCTCTTCATGTCGTAATGGATCGGAATCTGCCCCACCGTGCGGGGAAAGGTCATCGGCAAACGCCCCGAAGGGTTGTAATCGCCCGACACGACATCGGCCAGCGCCTCGCCCGCCATCGTGCCCGGATACCAGGTCAGCAGCAGGGCGTCGGCAAGTTCCGCTTCGCGGGCCAGCTCCATAGGACGGCCCGTAACCAGCAGGACGACAACCGGTTTCCCGGTTTGCTTCAAGTTCTCCAGCAGGTCACGCTGCGCGTCGGGCAGCGCAAGCGACGCAAGGCTTGCCGCCTCGCCGCTCTCCCCCGCCTTCAATCCGAGCGCAACCAGCACCACGTCCGACTTCGCGGCTGCGGCCACCGCCTCCGAAATACCGCCTTCGAGGGCCTTGTGCGGGTCGCATCCGCGGGCATAGGTCACACGGTCGGCTCCGAAACGCGCCCGCAGTCCGTCGAGAAAGGTCGAGGTCCGGCCGGCCTCGGCGAAATGAACCCACGAGCCGATCAGGTCCCACCGGGAATCGGCGAAAGGTCCCACCAGCGCGATCCGGCTCCCCTTTTTCAGGGGCAGCACGCCGCCGCGGTTCTCCAGCAGCACCATCGAACTGCGGGCCACGCGGCGCGCGGCATCGAGATGTTCCAGGGCGTAATAGCACTTCTCGCGCTCCTTCGCCTGGTAGCGGAAAGGATCGTCGAACAGCCCCAGGCGGAACTTCACGGCCAGCACCTCACGGCAAAGGCTGTCGATCAGCGACTCCGGGATACGCCCCTCCCGCACCAGTTCGGCGGCATGGAACAGGTAGGCGGCGCTCATCATGTCCATGTTGACCCCGGCGCGCAGGGCCAGTTCGGCAGCCTGCGCATCGTCGCCCGCCACGCCGTGAGCTTTCAGTTCGCCGATCGTGCCGTAATCGGTCACCACGAATCCGCCGAAGCCCAGTTCGTCGCGCAACAGGTCGCGCATCAGCCAGCGGTTGGCCGTGGCCGGAACGCCGTCGAGGTCGTTGAACGAGGTCATCACCGTCGCGGCCCCGGCATCGAGCGCCGCCCGGTAAGGCGGCAGGTAGCTGTCGCGGAAAACCCGCTCGGACATATCGACCGCATGGTATTCGCGCCCGGCCTGCGGAGCGCCGTAGGCGGCGAAATGCTTCACGCAGGCAAGGACCGACGAGGGGTCGGACAAGTCGCCCTGATAGCCCCGCACCATCGCTTCGGCGACACGCGCGCCCAGATAGGGGTCTTCGCCCGCGCCCTCGGAGACACGGCCCCACCGGGGGTCGCGCGAAACGTCGCACATCGGCGAAAAGGTCCAATGGATGCCCATGGCCGAAGCTTCACGGGCCGAAACGCGGGCCAGCGACTCCGCGGCGGCAGGGTCCCACGAGGCGGCGACGGCGAGGTTGATCGGGAAGATCGTCCGGAAACCGTGGATCACGTCGGCGCCGATCAGCAGCGGGATGCCCAGCCGGCTCTCCTCGACGGCGATCCGCTGCAACCGCTCGGTCTCCTCGAAGGACTTGATGTTGAATACGCTGCCGCAGCGCCCTTCGCGGACCAGCCGTTCGACGGAAAGTTCCGTCTTGTCGGGTCCCGTGACGGCGCCGCCTCCGCGCTGCTGGACCAGCTGGCCGATCTTTTCGTCGAGCGTCATGCGTTCGACCAGTTCCGCGGCGCGCCGCCGGTCCTGCGGGGTGACGGGCTGCGCCCCGGCGGGATACAGCACGAGGGCCGCCAATACGGTAAAGATGCTATTTTTCATCGGTAAAAGTTTGAAAAGACATGCGAAGGTAATGAAAATACCGCAAAAAAGGGCTTCGGAACGGAATAAACTCACTCCCGCCCGAAGCCCCCGCGATCGCAGCGGCGTCACTCCTTCACGCAGCGCATGCCGTAGGCTGTGGTCATCTTCCGTTCGTAATAGGTCCCCTCGCCCGTGGCGTCGCCCGCCTTCCAGTCGTACATCGGGAGCGGCTTGCCGCCGGCGAGCGTCGACGAACAATAGGCTGCCGAACGCCCCGGATAGTGGATGCGGCCGTTATCGCCCTTGCGGAACATCGTCGACGGGCCGATGAGGGTTCCGCCCGAATTGAGCGCATACCAGCGGCTGTACGTGTCGCCCGAGTCCTGGTTCTTGGCGGCGTTGCCGTCCACGTAGGCAAGCAGCGACTGCCATTCGGCCGCCGTCGGCACCCGGTATCCCACCGGGCAGGGATCGTTCAGCCCCTTGCCGCCCTCGGTCCAGCCTTCGGACATCGCTGCGGACGACCGGGTATAGAACGTCGTCGGATTGCCGTTTGCCGTTGCGGCGGTCATCTCCTCGCCGCTGATCTGCCAGCCGGCGGTGCGGGAGGCGTTGAAAACCACCTCGCGCGTCATCGCGCCGAAAGCATCGGGATACTCCGCATGCCCCTCGTAATATTTGTTCTTCGAGAGGATCTTCGCGCCGATGAACGGCTCCTTGCGGCCCCACTGATAGAACAGTCCGTAGGAGCGGAAATCCTGCACACAGGCCTTCGGATCGGTCGAATGGTATTCGGCCCCGACATTGCGGTCCTGCCAGGCGATACCGCCGACGGTCACGTCCGAAGGCATCTTGTCCACGACCCAGACCAGCCACGACCAGACAACCGCGCCTTCGGCGTCGAACAGCGCGACCAGCCCGCTGCCCTGCTTCGACTTGGCCGCAGTGCAGGTGATTTCATTCCGGGAAGCGTCGTAGTCAAGCCCCGAAAGCAACTCTGCGTCGGTGGTCCAGACCCAGTCCGCCGCAACGCCCTTCACATACGCGCCGTCGGTGCGCCGCGCCGGAAACGCACGGGTTTCACCCGCCCGGACCACGACCGTATTCGCTCCGGTCGACCGCTGCACGACGGTCACCTGCTGCGGTTCGACGCCCTCCATCTCGGAGGAGACGGTCAGCGTCGCGCTGCGCGGACGCACGCCCTCGCCGTCGTCGGTCAGCAACAGTTTCACGACCGAACTTTTCGTCCCTTCGGACTGCGACACGGCGCACCAGTCGGTCGCGCCCTCGATTTTCCATGCCACGGATGCACGCAGGTTCAGGGCCGGTTCGCTCCCGGCACCGTAGACGGTTATATCGGCGCCGTTCTCCGCCAGCACGAGGATCGGCTCGAACTTCTCCTGCGTCACGGTCACGGTGTGCTTCTCTTCGCCCGTGGCGTAAAAACGCACCGCGGTCGTGCGCTCCTCGGGCAGGAAACTCTGGTCGACCGTCAGAACGATCTTCTTCGTGTGCGAACCTTCGGCGACGTTGGTGCGGCACCAATCGTCGTCGCAGGAGACCGTCCACGGCGAATCGGCCGTGATTTCAAGGACGCTGCGCCCTCCGAACATATCGAACGTCACGTTATCCTCGAGCAGTGAAAGGTTGGATTCGGCGACCTCGGGATCGTCGCTGCACGCCGCACAGCAAACGGCTGCCGCGACGGTCAGAAAAAGAAAAAGTCTCTTCATCGTTGAAGTTGTATTTAAGGTTTTGTTCGAATGTCGTATTTACCAGGACACGGACGATTCGTAGGTATGCCCGAAACTGTCGGTGACCCGCACCATGCCGCCCCGTTCGCTGCCCGGATCGACCCGGAACATATGCCACGTATTGGTCGGCGTCCCTCCGCGCACACCCGTCGCCAGCACCTCCTCGTAATAGGGATCGGTGCGCTGCGTCCGCTCCATCGCCTCCGCCTGCCCGCCCGAAGCGGGAATCCACTCCACGGCGCTCCAGGCCGTGTCATAACCCCAGACATTGGCATAGACACAGGCCGAATTGGTGCGTCCGGGTGCATAGAGGCGCATCTGCATATCGCGCTTCCCGCCCGCCGGCTTGTAATACCACGAGAGCCGTTCGCCATCGACCTCGACCACGGCATAGCCGCGCGGCGTGCCGTCGCAGTTGACGTCGCCGTTGATGAACAGGTCGCCCGGCGTGCGGGCGATGCAGTGCATGACCTTGCGTCCGTCGTCGTAACGGTAAATGTCATGGTAGTGCTTGTGCCCCCCGAAGGCATGGACCTTATAGGGGCTTATCGCATCGAGGAAACGCTGGAAATTGCGGTGGTTGCACGCTGCGGTGTTCTTCGTGTGATAGAGAATCGGGCAATGGGACGAGACGACGAGCGTGCTGCCCGCCGGAACGTAGCGCAAATCGGCTTCGATCCAACGGCAAATTTCGTCCGTAAGACCGATCGTATACTCCTCTTCGGCGGTCGGCGCATGGTCGAAAAGGATGTTGTCGAGGAACAGATAATGGATTTTCCCGATGTTCACCGAGTAGTTCGCCGGACCGAAATAGCGTTCGTAGCTCTGCAAGGCGAGCGAATCGGTCAACTCGGCCGGATCGTGATCGTGGTTGCCCGGCAGGCTGAAGGTCGTGAAGCCAAGCGTCTCCAGCCCCTGACGGTACTTCGGGAAAAGCGACATATCGTTCCAGACCAGATCGCCCAGGCTGACTCCGTAAACCTCCGTCGGAAGCCCCTGCACGGTTTTCAGCACATCGGGAACGACATGACCGAGATAGGAATCCACCGACGTGTTATCGGCAGCCAGCTGAATGTCGGCCATAACGATCAGCGAATGGCGGTCGGACGGAGTCTTGCGTCGTGTCAGCGTAAAATCGGCCCGGTTGACGGCCTGTTTGCGGTCGATTTTGCGGTAGAACCGCGGACAGCCCTGCGTGGCGGGAATCTCGCAGTCGGCAGGCACGGAGACAAAGACGAAATTGCGCCGCGCGAGGTCGGAGGCCAGATAGTAAATCCCCCGTTCGTCGGTCGCCGTCACCTCCAGGCCGTCGCTCACCACCACCCCGGCAATGCCATTGCCGGCGCTGTCCTTCACGATTCCCTTCACCGTCATTCCGGCCTTATCGGGAATCTGTCCGGCGGTCGGGCCGTCGTCACCGCCGCCCTCCGAGGAGGAGCAGGCCGCCAGGACAAGGGCGGCGAAGCACACCGACAGAAGCCGCATGTAGAATTTTGACATATTTTTTGCATTGAGGATGCGGAGGAGGCCGAACCTCCTCCGCATCACGGTTATTTCATCACGACCCGGATGATTACGCTGTTCTTTTCGGGACGCACCTTGCCCTGATCATCGGCCCTGACGGAAAGCGGTAGCACATAGGAGGAATCAATGCCGTCGGCAAGCATCGAAGCGGCATCGAAGCGGATTTCGGCGCGGTCCATGACCCTGTCCCCCGACAAGCGCACTTCGGGGTCGAAGGCGAAATACCTGTCGGGCATCACCTTCAGTTCGAGTCCGTTTTCCACGTTATAGACATCGAGCACGGAGGGGTCGACCACCAGTTTCACGGTGATTCCGTCGTCATTGTAACCGCCCTTGTAAAGATAGAGATCGTAAACGCACGCCTGGCCCGAAGCGGCATCGTATTCGAGGACCTGGAAATCGTTCTTCGGGATGCAGACCATAGTGTCCACCGTCTCGTAGACGACGTAATCGTCGCCGCACCCTACGGCTCCCAGCAGAAGCAGGAGGCATATCGCAAGATTCTTCATCGCAATCGGATTATTAAGGTTAGTAACCGGGATTCTGCACGAGGTTGTAGTTGATATTGATTTCGCTCAACGGAATGGCCATCCAGTAGGTCTTGGGGGATTCGAACGTGCGTACGCCGCTCTCCTTCATCGTGGAGACCCGGTAGAAATCGGCCGCCGTCCTGCCGTCGAGGTTCCACGCCTTGGGACGCCGGGACATCGCTTCGCCCGCCTCTTTCCAACGGCGCAGGTCGTGGTAGCGCATGCCCTCCATCAGCAGTTCGATCGAACGCTCCCGGTGCAGCACCTTGCGCAGTTCGTCGCCGGTGGGAATGCCCCCGGCCAAGGCCCACGAATCCTTGAAATCGGGCAGCCCCGAGCGGCGGCGGACCAGATTCAGGTAATTGAGGCTCGCGTCGCTCAACGACCCGTTGTATTCGAAATCGGCCTCGGCATAGCTCAGGTAGAGTTCCGCAAGGCGGATGTAAGGATAGGCGTACTTGCGGTAGGTCCACGACTTGGTGTCGTAGTTGAAGGCCGACTGGCGGTGAATCCACTTCTTGAGAATGTAGCCCGTACAGCTCTGGTACTCCTTCGAGGCGTCGAGCACGCTGCCCTGCATCTCGCCGGCGCGGCATTTGAGAATGAACTCCTCGCCGTTGATGGCGTACTTGCCGCGGTCGTAGCCCACCGACGCATAGAAGCGCGGCTCCTTGTAGACATGGAGGTTGGCAGTCTCCTTTTCGGCATTATAGGCATAGGGGTCGATATGCATGGTCTCGGGGTCTCGGTCCCACGGCAGGCCGTTGTGCGTGTAGTACATCTCCACGCACTCGAACGTCGGAACGATGTTGATGCAGAAGCCGTCGGTACTGTACGGCAGCTTCAGGCGCGCGCCTCCGTAACGCTGCAAGTGCCCGATGCCGGTCTGGTCGCCCATTGCCCAAAGGTACTCGGTCGTGTTCCAGAGCGGTTCGACGAAGCAGTCGTGGTAGTTGATCTCGCCGCGCTCGGCAGCGGTTGCAGCCGCAGTCGCGTTCGGGCTTTCGTAGAGCCTGTGCCCGTTGTCCTCGGCCAGCGTGATCGCTTCCTGGCAGGCGTCGAGCGCCCACTTCCACTTTTCGGGATTGTAGGTCTGGCTCATCAGCGGCGTGCCGTCGTTGTTGCGGAAACGCGCGTAGAACTCCGTGTTGCCGTTGCAGAGCGGACTGGCGGCATAGAGCAGCAGCCGGGCCTTCATCGCCTTGGCCGCCACCGAGGTGGCGCGCCCCAGGTCGGCATCGGGACGCGTCGGATACCCGTGCAGCAAATCGGCCGCGCGGTCGTAGGTCTCGGCGATGAACGTCACGCATTCGTCGAACGGACTGCGGGCCACATAGACCTGCTCCTCGGGAAGCCCCATGTCCAGCTGCCCCCTGACGAGGATGACCGGGCCGTAGTGAGTCAGCAGCACCCAGTGGTAATAGGCGATCAGAAAATAGGCTTCGCCCTTGAACTCGTCGGCCACGGACGGCGAGATGCCCGGGACTGCGTCGATATTGTCGATCATAATGTAACAGTAGCGGATGCCCTTGTACATGTCGTAGTTCGTGCGCCCGGACGGGGAAGAGGTCGTCGCGTCCCACAGACCGTAGTAGGTCTGGCTGGCGTTCTCCTCGTTGTAGAGCATGCTCTTGTAGGGAAAATAACGGGTCTGGCCGTTGGTGGCGGTGATAATGTCGTCGCCGGCGCAGAAGTCGGGCATGTAGCGGTAGGCCGCGATGTTGGGGGCGTAGGTGTAGAGCGTATTGAGGTACTTGCGGGCCTCCTTGGAGGTTTTGAAGATGTCCTCCTGCGTCGCCTGCCCCTCGGGAACCACGTCGAGGAAATCGCACGCGGCAAGCGCTCCGGCGCACGCAAACAGCAAAATGGATATGATTTTTTTCATGTCGCTCGAATTTTAGAAGTTATACTGAAGGCCGAGTTTCACCACGCGCTGCAACGGGTATTTCAAGCCGTTGCCGCTTCCCATTTCGGGGTCCCAGTATTTGAAGGGCGAAATGATGAACAGATTCGTGCCGGCCAGATAGGCGCGCAGGCTTTTGTACGTGAAACCCAGTTCGACGCTCTTCAGGCGCAGGTAGCTGCCGTTCTTGATCCAGAACGACGAGGTCTGCGTGTTGTTGGCGTTGTAGCGGTAATCCAGGCGCGGATAGGCGGCATTGGGATTGGGATCGGCTTCCGACCAGTGGTCGTCGGCAACGTACTGCGTCATGTTGAAGCCCGAATACTGATTGTCGCGGAACGGGTGCATGTCGTACATGCGCAGCGAGACGCGCGCCGTGCCCTGGAAGAAGAACGAGAAGTCCCAGCGTTTGTAGTTGACCGAGGCGCCGAAGCCGTACAAGATCTCGGGCACGGTGGGATAACCCAGCGACGTGCGGTCGTTGGCGTCGATCACGCCGTCGCCGTTCAGGTCGCGGTATTTGATGTCGCCAGGCAGATAATCGGGCATGAAGGTCTGCCGGGGCGAGTTGTCGATCTCCTCCTGCGAGGCGAAAAGGCCGTCGGCGACCAGTCCGTAAACCGAATTGACGGGTTTGCCCAGCACGGAGTTGTATTTGTTGGGCAGGTATTTCGCCTCGTCGCGGGCCTTCACCTCGTTGTGCGCATAGGTGAACGTTCCGCGCACGGAGACCAGCAGGTCCTTGTTGAACGCCTTGTTGTATTCGAGCGAAACATCGACGCCGCGGTTCTCCACCTCACCCAGATTGCCGTAGGGCGTGACGCCCGAAAGACCCATCGTCGAGGGCAGCGAACGCCGCTGCATGAAGATGCCGGTACGATTTTCCTTGTAGACGTCGACGTTCAGCGTCAGGGCGTCGAACAGTCCCAGTTCAAGTCCTACGTTAAGTTTGGTGCTCTCCTCCCACGTGGCCAGGGGATTGCCCACGGTCTTGATCTCGTGTCCGGTCTGCTTGACGAAGTTGGGCGAAAACCACACGTAGAGCGCCTTGTTCATGTTGACCGTCGTGAGATAGGGGAAACGGACGATGTTGTTGCTGCTGTCGGCCAGATAGTCGTTGCCCGAAAGACCGTACGAAGCACGGATTTTCAGCAGGTTCACCTTGCTGCGGATACCTTCCCAGAACGGTTCGCCCGACACGACCCACGCTCCGGCGATCGAGGGAAAAAACCCGAAACGACGACCCGATATGAAGTTCTCCGAGCCGTTGTAGCCGAAGTTGAACTCCATCAGGTAGCGGTTGTCATACCCATAGGTAAAACGTCCGGCGAGACCCTGCTCGCGGTAAGGGAGCACCTTGTACTCATCATTGGCGGGCTGATTGTCGACCTTCTCCTTCTGGTGGTAGACGAACAGGGCGTTGACGTCGTGTTTGCCGAACGTGCGCGAATATTCGATCTGCCCCTGCAACGAGATCTCACGGTAACCGTTCCGCCCCGTGGAGGTTCCCAGATAGGACGATCCGGGCGTGCCGATGCTTTGCAGGTTGTAGTCGAAAGTCCCGTCGCCGTTGTCGGTATAGTCGGTCATTTCGTAATAATAGGGAGAAAAAGAACGGTAAGTCGCCGCATAGGTCTTGTTGTAGAACGAGACCATGCCCCGAACCTTCAGTCCCTTGGTGACGAAATCGAGGTCCTGGTCCACCGAGAAGGTCGTGGTGATGTACTGCGTATGGCGCTGTCCGTATCCGCGGCTCAACAGGGCATAAGGATTGATGTCCGTAGAACCACCGTCCCACGAAGGGGCATTTCCGAAAATCGGGTCGTCGAGATCCTCCACGGAGCCTTTGGGATAGATGGCCGGAAAAGCGACCGGATTGGCGCGCATCGTATAGTAGAACAGGTCTTTCACCTCTTCGACGGGACGGTGCCAGAAAAGCAGTTGCGTGTTCATCTTCAGACTCACGCGGGTCGTTCGGGTGAGCTGCGCGCCGACGTTGGCCTGGAAAAGGTATTTCTGCGAATTGATGTTGGTGTTGAATTTCGACTCCGCGGGCTTCTTCAGGATACCGTTTTCGTTGAAGATCGAAGCATTGAGGAAATAGTCGACCACCTTGCCGCCGCCCCGCACATTGAGATTCATGTTCTCGTTGACCGTAAAATCCTTGAAAAGCATCGAATACCAGTCATTGTCGGGATAGACGTAGGGATTGAGCCGGTTGCGCGTGCCCGTGATCTTCTCGTCCGAAAAGTGCTGCACATAAGTTTCGCCCGCCGGGGTGCGGGTGCGCAGCGCCTCGTTGTAGTTCTCCATGTAAGTCACGCCGTCGGCGATGTCCTGCACGCGCGTCGGCATCGAAATGCCCGACTCGAGACGAACGTTGATCGCCATCTTCTCCGACTGGCGGCCGTTTTTGGTGGTAATGATCATTACGCCGTTGGCGCCGCGCGAACCGTAGAGCGCCGTGGCCGTGGCGTCGCGCAGGATCGAAAACGACTCGATCGCCTCGGGCGGAATGTTGTTGAGCATCTCCGAGACGATCTCCACGCCGTCGAGAATCAGCAGCGGCGATTTGTTAGCCCCGAAGGTCGAGATGCCGCGAATCCAGAAATTCGCACCGTCGGCGCCGGGTTCGCCCGACGACTGGGTCGAGATGACGCCGGCGATCTTGCCCGCGAACGAGGTCGAGAGGTTGCTCGACGTCACCTTGAGCGTACTGGGACGCACGACCTGCACGGCTCCCACCAAACTCTCCTTCTTCTGCGTGCCGAAGGCCACGACCACCACGTCGTCCATGACGTTCGACGCCTCGATCAGCGTCACGAGCTTGAACAGTTCGACATCGGCGACGGCGATCTTCTTGGTGTCGTAGCCCAGAAAAGCGAAGGTGACGTGTTTCGTTCCCGCCGGCACCTTGAGGGTGTAGTTGCCGTTGATGTCCGAGGTGGCGCCGACGGTCGTCCCCTCGACATAGACCGAAACACCGACGATGGGCTTGTTGTCGGCCGAAGAGATCACCGTCCCCTGCAGGACGATTTCCCTACCGGAATTCGCAGCCGGGAGGGGGGGGTGACGGCGGCGTTTTTCCGGGCGGGCGCTTTCGAGATGATCACCTGGTTTTCGCGCACCCGTCCGGTCAGCTCCGTTCCCTTGAGGACCGCGGACAGCAGTTCGTCGATGGTCGCAGACCTGACCGAAACCGAAACCCGGCGGTCGAGCAGCGGCCGCACGTCGTCGGTGTAAATGAAGGCGTAGCGGCTGGTCCGCTCGACCTCGGCAAAGACGCTCGCCAGCGTTGCGTCCTTCATCTTCACGGTCAGCGACGATTTGGCCCCGGCGTCCTGCCGGGAGGCCCGGACGGGCTGGAGATTCACCGGAAGCAACAGCATCGCCGCCGCAAGAATCCGCAGCATACGGCATGTCGAGCCACTCCTCACAAAGAAAAGTTTCTTCATAAGTAACAGTATTAAGGTTAGTATTTAAGACTGGAATTGGTTGTCAGCGATATACGGCGTCGGCGCAATCGTCGGGGGCAGGCCTCACCGCCACCGAGCCGTCGGGCCCCCGGACGTAGGCGATCCGGAAAATGTCGGAGAGCACGTCGAGCGTGCCGTCCAGGTCGTCGAACAGGATCAGCTTGCCGGTACACTTCCGGCTCCCGATCTCCCCGAAGCAGGTTATTTCGATCTTGTAGAACGCAGCCACCTTTTGCAGGACTTCGAACAGCGTGTTCGAGGTGAAGAACAACAGTCCGTCCTTCCAACTGATGTATTTATAGGGATCGACCTCGTAGACCGAATAGCTGCCGTCCTTCATCGAGAAGCGTTCCGAAGGATTCAGCGTCACCGATTCGCCGTTGGCCACGTCGATGGCCACGGAGCCTTCGACCAGCACCACGGCCGACGAACCGTCGGCCCGGGGCGCGGTCGTCACGTCGAACGACGTGCCCAGCACGCGGGTCGCAAAATGGTCGGTGTGCACGATGAAGGGACGGTTCGCATCCTTCGCCACCTCGAAATAGGCTTCGCCCTCGACGAAGACGTCGCGCGTGTCACCGAACGCCGACGGGAAACGGAGCACCGACGCCGAATTGATCCACACCCGCGTCCCGTCGGAGAGTTGCAGATGTGCGCGCTTGCCCTTGGGGACCACCAGTTCGCTCGTATGCACGCGCACCTCCTGCCGGGGCGTCCTGCGATCGGTCTCCGCCCCTTCGTTCTCCTTGCCGTCGATCAGGATTTCGCCCTTGGGCGTAAGGCTGATACGGGCGATGTCGTCGTACACCTCGCGGCTGCCTTCGCGGGTCACGAGCGTGATGTTCTCATAGGCCTCGGCCGAAGGCAGCCCGGAACCCGTGAAATCCGCACTCCAGAACAGGGCCGCCACGACGCCGGCGACCAGCAGGGAAGCGGCGGCGAAGAGCGCCGTCCGGTTGCGGCGGCGGGGAGGGGCTGCAAAACGGCGCCGGGCGTAATGGTCGGTCAGGATGCGGTCGAGCAGCAACTGTTTCTCCACGGACGGCAGCGCGGGATGGGTCTTGCCCACACGGCGCACCAGGCTCACGGCGCGCTCGAATTCGACCAGGTCCTGCGGATGGCGTTCGGTGTAACCGCACCAATAGCCGTCCTGCGCCCGCTCGGGATCGAGACACCACAAAACGAAGTCCGGGTCGGAGGTGAAGAACTCCGCCGTGTGCTTCTTAATATCGTCCGGTTTTATCATTGATTCCAACGTAATCTTCAAACTGCATGCTGCGGCTGCGGCGCCGCGCTCTCCCCTATGACGGCGAATCCGCCGTTTTGTCCCCCTCGAACCGCAAAAAACAGCGTCCGCCGTGTCAAGTGGCTATTTTCATCGTCTTGCCGCACTCCCTGCCCTTCCGAAGTTTGCCCAGCCCCTTCGACACGAACTTGCGGACGGCGTGGGGCGTGGCGTCGAGTATGACGGCGATGTCGTCATACTCCATCTCGTAGACGAAGCGCAGCAGCAGCGCCTCGCGCTGCTTGGGCGAGAGCTGGTTGAGCAGCGACTCGATCGTTTGGCGGATGCGCAGCACGTGCTCCGATTCGATCATCGCGTCGAGCGAGGTCAGCGACACCCGCAATCCCGGCTCCCGGTCCGAAAGGTCGCATTTGTCCACCCGCGAACGGTGCAGGTCGACCAGGCGGTTGTGAACGATCCGGAAAAGGTAGGCCTTGATGTTGACGATGCGGCCCAGGTCGACCTGGCGGGTCATAATGTCGAGGAATATGTCGTGGATGACATCCTTGACCGTTTCGTTGTCGAAACCGAACCCCATGCCGTAGGCATAGAGCGCATCGGCGTAACTGTTATACAACATAACATATACGTCGGTCTCTTCGGCATACTGCCGGTCGATTCGTCGGGTGTCGTACTTGCGTTGCCGAAACATTCGGTTCATTGGTTTGGTCGGTCATTCGATATAACGGAAAACCGTCCGGTTTGTCCCCCTGCAAGCGGTAAAAATCGAATAAAAAATGCGAAATAGCAAATTTTCGCTCCCCGGGGGACAAAACCGGAAACAGTTCGTCTTAAATTCGAAACCAATCTCTTTCGGAAAAATGATACGAAAACCGTATTTCAGTCTGTTCCTGCTCTGCCTGCCGCTCTTCTCGCTGTGCAGTTCGGGAAACGACGATCCCGCACCCGCCCCTGCACCTGGAAAAGAGTGGCTCGATCCGATTCGCGTCGCCACCTACAACATCCAGTACGACAACTCTTCCGATCAAGACAACAAATGGACGACCCGCCGGGATTTGCTTCGCCAACTACTCCAGAGCGAGAAGTTCGACATCTTCGGAGCGCAGGAGCCTTATCTGACCCAGATCAAGGACATCGAGCCGTTCCTCGACGGATACACCTGGGTCGGAGAAAACGTCATCGGTGACAAAACGGCCCAACGACGCCACTACAACCCCGTTTTCTACCGCAAGGACAAATTCGAAGTATTGGATATGGGATCGTTCTGGTACTCCGAAACGCCTTCCGCCCCCGGGTCCAAAGGCTGGGACTCCTATTCGCCCCGCATGTGCAACTGGGTGCATTTCCGCATCCGCGCGAACGGACGGGAATTCTACCATTTCAATTCGCACTTCGACCACATAGGGACCACGGCCCGCGCCGAGAGCGCCAAACTGCTGGTGGCCAAGGTCCGGGAGATCGCAGGCGGCAAACCGGCCTTTTGCACGGGTGACTTCAATTCGAACCAAAACACCGAAGCCTACAAAACGATCGCCGGATCAGGCATCCTTGCCGACAGCTACGTCCGCTGTCCGTCCAAGACCAACGGAGACTGGCCCACCTACAACGGCTACAAATACATCTCGACGCCTCCCGCCGCTGCGTCGCGCATCGACCACGTCTTCGTCACGCCGAAGGACACGAAGGTCGTTTCGTGGCGCATCGTCAACAACAGTTACAACCGGAAATACCCCTCGGACCACTTCCCGGTCGTGATCGAATGGTCGCTGGCCGAATAGCCAGCCTTGCTGCCGGCAAATAAAACCTCTTCGCCAGTTGGCGAAGAGGTTTTATTTGCCAAGGGATAAACGGAACGGACAGAAGCGCTTTTTTCCGCGCCCAGAGCCGGAAACCATCCCCCTTTCCGCTTTTACCCGCGAGTGTCTCCGATTATTGAAAAGAAATTCGTATCTTTGTGGGCTTGTTTCACGATAAGCGCAATTTGTCTGACAGCAACATAAACGAAACGAATAAATGGCGTTACAATGCGGCATCGTCGGCTTGCCGAACGTGGGTAAATCGACCCTTTTCAACTGTCTGTCCAATGCAAAGGCACAGGCGGCAAACTTTCCTTTCTGCACCATCGAGCCCAATGTGGGCGTGATCACGGTCCCCGACCGGCGGCTGATCCGCCTCGCGGAGATCGACAACCCCAAGCGCGTGGTCCCGACGACGATCGAAATCGTCGACATCGCGGGCCTCGTGAAGGGCGCCTCGAAGGGCGAAGGTCTGGGCAACAAATTTCTGGGCAACATCCGCAACACGAATGCGATCATCCACGTCCTGCGGTGCTTCGACAACGGCAACATCACCCACGTCGACGGCTCGATAGACCCCGTGCGCGACAAGGGCATCATCGACACCGAATTGCAGCTGAAGGATCTCGAAACCGTCGAGAACCGGCTCTCCAAGACCCAGAAGCAGGCCACCTCGGGCGGCGACAAGCAGGCCAAGCGCGCCGTGGAGCTGCTCTTGCAGTACAAGGCGGTGCTGGAACAGGGGCTTTCGGCCCGCACCGTGGAACTCGACAAGGAGGACCGCAAACTGGTCGCCGACCTCAACCTGCTGACCGACAAGCCCGTGTTGTACGTCTGCAACGTCGACGAAAAGAGCGCCGCGACGGGCAACGCCTACACCGAGGCCGTCCGGGAGGCCATCGCCGGCGAGCGGGCCGAAATGCTCGTCATCGCCGCCGCCACGGAGGCCGACATCGCCGAACTGGAAGACTTCGACGAGCGGCAGATGTTCCTCGAAGACCTGGGGCTGGAGGAGTCGGGCGTGGCGCGCCTGATCAAATCGGCCTACAAATTGCTCAACCTCGAAACGTTCTTCACCACCGGGGCCGACGAGACCCGCGCCTGGACCTACCTGCGCGGCATGAAAGCCCCGCAGACGGCCGGCATCATCCACACCGATTTCGAAAAGGGGTTCATCCGCGCCGAGGTGATCAAGTACGACGACTACACCGCCCTGGGTTCGGAGAAGGCGTGCCGCGATGCGGGCAAACTGTCGATCGAAGGCAAGGAGTATGTCGTCGAGGACGGCGACATCATGCACTTCCTGTTCAACGTCTGACGCCGCAAATCGGGATCGTAAAAAAATTAAAGAATACAGCTATGGAAAGACCAGTTCGGGTGCGCTTCGCGCCCAGCCCCACCGGGCCGCTGCACATCGGCGGCGTCCGTACGGCACTGTACAACTACCTGTTCGCCCGCCGGCACAAGGGAACGATGATCCTGCGCATCGAGGACACCGATTCGCAGCGGTTCGTCCCTGGAGCGGAGGATTACATTCTGGAATCGCTCAAATGGTGCGGCATCGAGATCGACGAAGGTGTGGGCGTCGGAGGGCCTCACGCCCCCTACCGCCAGAGCGAGCGGCGCGAAATCTACCTCAAATACGCCCTGCAACTCGTCGAGGCGGGCTGGGCCTACTACGCCTTCGACACGGCCGAGGAATTGGACGCCCTGCGCAGGGAGGCCGAGGCGCGCGGCGAGGCGTTCGCCTATAATTATGCGGTGCGCGAAAAGCTGGCCACGTCGCTGGCGCTGCCCGCCGAGGAGGTGAAGGCGCGCCTCGACCGCGGCGACCAGTGGGTGATCCGCTTCCGGATGCCCGAAAACGAAACGGTCGCGATGGACGACCTGATCCGCGGACACGTGGAGGTCAACACCTCGACGCTGGACGACAAGGTGCTCTACAAATCGGCCGACGCGCTGCCCACCTACCACCTGGCGAATATCGTCGACGACCGGCTGATGGAGGTGTCGCACGTCATCCGCGGCGAAGAGTGGCTGCCGTCGCTGCCGCTGCACTACCTCCTGTACAAAGCCTTCGGGTGGACGGACGTGCAGCCCCGGTTCGCCCACCTGCCCCTGCTGCTCAAACCCACGGGCGGCGGCAAGCTCTCGAAGCGCGACGGCGACAAGATGGGATTCCCGGTATTTCCGCTCTTCTGGACCTCTCCGACGGGTGAGACCGCCCACGGCTACCGCGAGGACGGCTATTTCCCCGAGGCGTTCATCAACATGCTGGCGCTGCTGGGCTGGAACCCCGGCACGGAGCAGGAGATCTTCTCGATGCAGGAGCTGATCGACAGCTTCTCGCTCGACCGCGTCTCGAAATCGGGCGCCCGATTCCAACCCGACAAGGCCCGGTGGTTCAACGCCCAGTACATGCACCACAAGACCGACGCCGAACTGGCGGCCCTCTACCAGCCCGTCCTGCGCAGCCACGGCATCGAGGTTTCGGACGCCGTGGCCGGCAAAGCCGCGGGCATTATGAAGGAGCGCGCGACGTTCACGACCGATCTGTGGGACCTCACGTCGTTCTTCTTCGAGGCTCCCCGGGAGTATGAGGAAAAGCAGGTGCGCAAGTACTGGAAGGGGCAGAATCCCGCCATTCTGCGGGAGTTGCGCGACGTGCTGGCGGGAATCGACGACTTCTCGCTGGAGAACACCGAACGCATCGTCCACGCCTGGATCGAGGAGAAGGGCTACGGCATGGGCCAGGTGATGAACACCCTGCGGCTGGCCCTCGTGGGCGCCGGAAAAGGCCCGGGCATGTACGACGTAACGTCGTTCATCGGCAAAGAGGAGTGTCTGAAGCGTATCGACAATCTGCTGACCAATCTAAAACCCGCAATAGAGTAAAGTCGCCCTTTGAAAAGGGCGATTCAGAGGGATTTTCAACATGAGCCCCGGCGTTAAAAACGCCGTAATATAAGTTCGATGGGGGTTCATAGACAAAATCGCTCCGATCTAAAAACAACCTAACCCCGTCGAACTTATATTAAACTATGGTACAAATCGAACAACACGTCTGGGGCATGACCCCGGAGGGCGAGGCAATCATTCGCTACACGCTGCGCAACGACTCGGGAGCCGAAGTGCAGCTCACGAACTACGGCGCGGCGATCGTCTCGGTGAAGATGCCCGACCGCGAGGGCCGCATGGCCGACGTGGTGCTGGGATACAAACACCCCGAAGGCTACTTCTTCGACGGAGCCGCCTCGGGAAAGAGCGTGGGACGCTGCGCCAACCGCATCGCCTTCGGGCAGATGACCGTCGAGGGCAAGGAGTACCGGCTGGAGGTCAACAACAGCGTGAACCACCTGCACGGCGGAACGAAGAACTTCGCCAACCGCATCTGGGAGAGCCGCGTGGAGACCAACCGCGTGGTGATGTCGCTCGTCTCGGAGGACGGCGACCAGGGCTATCCCGGCGAGCTGTGCGTCGAGGCCGTATTCGATTTCGACGACGACAACGCGCTGGAGATCACCTACCTCGCACGGACCGACAAGACGACCGTGGTGAACCTCACCAACCATGTCTATTTCAACCTCGCGGGCGAAGGCAGCGGGTCGGTGCTCGACCACGAACTGCGCCTGAACAGCTCGAAGATTCTGGAAATGAACGAACGCCAGATCCCCACGGGCAAGCTTCTGGACGCAGCCGGAACCCCGCAGGATTTTCGGGAATTCCGCTCTTTCCGCCCCGGCATCTCGTCGGAGTTCAACCACATCCGCGACTTCAAGGGCTATGACCATCCCTTCGTCGTCGACGGCTGGAAGCCCAATATTCTGGGCGAGGTCGGCACCCTGCGCGAACCCCGGTCGGGCCGTTCGGTGACGGTGCTCTCGTCGCAGCCCAGCGTGATGATCTACACGGGCAACTGGCTCGCGGGCGGATGCCCCGAAACCAAGTCGGGCGGCCGCTATGCCGACTACGACGGCGTGGCGATGGAGTGCCAGAACTACCCCGACGCCGTGAACCACCCCGAATTCCCCTCGCCGCTGCTCCGCCCCGGCGAAACCTACTGCCAGAAGATCGTTTTCCGCTTCGGAACCTTTGCATAGCAAGCGAAACGCTCGCCATGCAATTCAGAATTCACAATTCAGAATTCACAATTGAACTTCGCAGAGATGAAAATGTCTGCAAGTTAAGAAACTGTACAAGAGACAGTCTCTAAATAATTATGAATTCCGAATTGTGAATTCTGAATTTTTACTTACCTTTGCACCCGATATTTCAAAGGGGTGCCTTACTGTCAGGCTGAGATTATACCCATTGAACCGGAGACGGGTAATGCCGAGACCGGGACGAAGCGTAATCAACAACACATACCCCTTTTCAGTCCATTAACTCAAAAAGTTTAACGATGAAAAGGATTTTTCTTTCACTTGCGGCCGCCGCGCTCTGCTCGGCCGCACAGCTGCGGGCTGAAGAGAAGCAGCCCGCCAACCAAAACGCCGGCGATTCGGTCAGAATGTACCGCTTGCAGGAGGTCGAGGTGACCGCCACGCGCGCAACCCCGACCACCCCCGTGGCCTACTCCGACATCCGGCGCGAAGAGATCGCCCGCAACAGCTACGGAACCGACATCCCCACGCTGCTGGCCCTGACCCCCTCGATGATCGCCACCAACGAAACGGGCATCGGCATCGGCGGCACGGCCGTGCGCCTGCGCGGCACGGACCCGACGCGTCTCAACGTCACGATCAACGGCGTGGCGATGAACAACCCCGACTCGCACTCGATGTACTGGTACGACACCCCCGACCTCGTCTCGGCCGTGGGAAGCATTCAGGTGCAGCGCGGCGCCGGCATCTCGACCAACGGCACGGGAGCCTTCGGCGGAGCGGTCAACATGTCGACCGACGCCCTGCAAACCGAATTCGGCGGCGACGCGTCGCTCTCCTACGGCTCGTACAACACCAACAAGCAGGCCGTGCACATCTCCTCGGGCCTGATGGGCGGCCACTGGACCCTCGACGCGCGGCTGACGCACATCGGCTCGGAAGGCTACATCGACCGCGGAGCCACGGACCTCAAATCCTACATGTTCCAGGCCGGCTACTACAACGGCAACACGATGCTCAAGCTGATTTCGTTCGGCGGCAAGGCCAAAACGGGACTCACCTACACGGGCGCGACGAAAGAGGAGATGCGTCTCAACGGCCGGAGGTTCCACACCGAGGGCATGTACTACACCTCGAACGGACCGCACTCCTATTATTATATGAAGGACGGCGAGCGGCAGCGCGCCACGGTAGACTATTACGACGATCAGACGGACAACTACCTGCAAATCAACAACCAGCTGGTGCTCTCCCACCGTTTCAACGAGAAGTGGACCCTCAACGCCACGGGATTCTACACCTATGGCTACGGCTTCTACAAGCAGTACAAGGACGCACGCACGCTCTCCGAATACCTCAATATCCCGGCCGACGTCGCTGCCGGAAAGGAGGCCGACCTCGTCCGCGAGAAGATCATGCGCAACCACCTCGGAGGTCTGAACGCCTCGGCGGCCTACTCGGTGCGGAAGCTCGACCTCGCCTTCGGCGGTTCGTACAGCTACTACTCCTGCCCCCACTGGGGCGTGCTCGACTGGGTGGACGGACTGGAAGGCAGCCAGATCGGCGGCCGCTGGTACGACAACGACGTGGACAAGCACGACGCCAACCTCTTCGCTCGCGCCAACTGGTCCGTGGCCAAAGGGTTGAGGCTCTTTGCGGACCTCCAGTACCGCTATGTCAGCTATCAGGCCTGGGGCGTCAACGACAACTACGTTTCGGAGGAGGTCGGGATGCAGCCCATCGACGTGGACAAACAGTACCACTTCTTCAATCCCCGCGCCGGCGTGAGCTACACGCTCGCCGAGCGCAACAACTTCTACCTCTCGTTCGCCGTGGCCCAGAAGGAACCCACGCGCAGCGACTTCACCGACCGTTACAAGTTCGCGGCCGACGACACCTACCCCTCGTCGGAAAAGCTCTACGACTGGGAGCTGGGCTACCAGTACACGGCGCCGCGCCTCTCGCTGGGGGTGAATCTCTACTACATGAAGTACAAGGACCAGCTCGTGCCGACGGGCATGGTGAACGACGACAGCAACGCCCTCAACACCAACGTCCCGGACAGCTACCGCCGGGGCGTGGAGCTGTCGGCCTCGTGGCGCGCAACCGGGTGGTTCACCGTGGGGGCCAACGCCACCTTCTCGCAGAACCGCATCGAGAACTACGTCGACGCACTGAAGGATAGCCCCACCTACGGCAAGGAGCTGGGCGACATGACCATCGCCTATTCGCCCGACGTCATCGCCAACGCCTTCCTGAATTTCCACCACCGCGGATTCGAAGCCGTGTTCCACACCCAGCACGTCGGCAAGCAGTATTTCACCAACAACGAGAACGACGCCCTGTCGCTGGACGCCTACTGCGTGACCAACCTCAACCTCGCCTATACGTTCCGCACCCGTTCGGCGCGCAGCGTTCGGCTGGGCCTGCTGATCAACAACCTGTTCAATGCGGAATACGAGAGCAACGGCTACGGGTATTCGTACATGGACACGTGGAGCGGACCCGCGCCCGTACGCATCGACGAGGCCTACTACTTCCCGCAGGCGCCGCTGAACGTGCTGGCGAACGTCACGGTGAAATTTTAAAACGCGCGATTTCAACGCCGCTGAAACCGAATTTCAGCTCTGAAAACTAAATAATTGTACTTCGTGCATTGCGAGGCGTCGCAGATGCCGTGGCAATCCGGGCGAAAGTCGTGACCTTACAACGCTTCCAGCAGATTCCCACGTCGGACCTTCGGTCCTCTTCGGAATGACAATACGAATGTTGAAACAATGGACATAAAACTCCTCCTGCAAATCGCCGGCGTCCTGTTGGGATTGCTCTACCTCTGGCTCGAATACCGCGCCGACATCCGGCTGTGGATCGTGGGGCTTGTCATGCCTCTGATCCACGGGGCGCTCTACTACAAATCGGGGCTGTATGCCGACTGCTCGATGCAGGCTTACTACGTGCTGGCGGGGCTGTACGGGTGGCTCGTGTGGCGCAGGAGGGGCCGAAAAACGGACGCCGGGCTGACCGGCCCTGAAGATGCGGAGGGCGCAAAGCGGGCCGCCGCGCTGCGCATCGGCCACACGCCCCTGCGGACGGTCCCGGCGCTCGCAGGGGTCTACGCCGCGGCGCACATCGGGCTGTACCTGCTGCTGACCCGCTTCACGGACAGCACCGTACCCTTCTGGGACGCGGGGACCACGGCGCTGTCGGTCGTGGCGATGTGGATGCTGTCGCGCAAGCTGGTGGAGCAATGGCTCGTGTGGCTGGTCGTGGATCTGGTGACCGTCGGGCTTTACCTCTATAAGGACCTGCCCTACACCGCGGGGCTTTACGCCCTCTACTCGGCGCTGGCCGTGGCGGGTTACCTCCGATGGCGGCGGCAGGCCCGGACTTAAAAATCCGTTTTACATGCGAACGGGCGAACATGCGAACAAGGGGTGTTCACCCCTGTTCGCGCGTTCGCCCGGTTAAGAACCGGGATTTGCATTGCGACTGGCAGCTTCGGCCCGCTCTCCGCCCGGTTCTGCGCCCGGTTAAGAACCGGGGTTTCAGGTTGCGAAAGGGGCCATTTTGCACCTCCTCCCGCCGCGTTCCGCGGCGAACGATTCCGGCCCGATGCCGGAGCCGTGAAACGAAGGCCCGGCTAAAAGCGCGAGCGCCGGCGTAAGACGCCGGTTTTAAGAGTGAGAGCGTCGTATCGGATATGATCCTTTCTGCGGCCCATCGCCCCTTAAACCCGCCTTTTAGGCGGGCGCCCGGAGCCAACGTTAGACGGGACGAAGTAGGCGAAGGCATCTGCCGGGGAGTTTTTGGGTACCTTTTTGCAGAAAAAAGGTACAAAACACCCGCGACGATGTCGCGGCTTTCTCTGTACTTTTGATGGCAAC